>Ga0116149_1000150_pt1 | contig 92853 bp, 77 predicted proteins | sample AD_UKC057_MetaG_FD_89787 | JGI IMG/M metagenome (GOLD analysis project Ga0116149, IMG submission 89787) | Active sludge microbial communities of municipal wastewater-treating anaerobic digesters from USA - AD_UKC057_MetaG | ecosystem: Engineered > Bioreactor > Anaerobic > Digestate | place: USA...
ATTCTATACAGTTTCCAGCCGCGGGATTTGATATAGTTCTCGACCTGTTCCTGCTGAATGTCGAGCGACAGCCCGTCAACCTGCGTCGGCGTGCTCACTCTGCAGTATCCCGCCGCAACGATTTCCTTCTCGCTCATTTGCGCTCCAGAAAGACCGATTTCATGCCATGAATAGTAATGGATTCTGTAAAATCAATCAAGCTGTCTATGGAATAAATAAGCTTTATAACAAAGCAAATAATAGTTAGCAGCTTCGCTTATGGATACTCGTGACGAAACGTTTCAAAAGTTTTCCCTTAAGCGCATTAAAGCATTTAAAGCGCCGCGCCCCGCGCGCGCCGCCTAGCATTTCGAACGTTTTTCTACTTCCTGTTCGATTTTACCCAGCAGCTTGATCTGTTCCTTTTTCACTTCGCTCACTATTACCTGTTCCATCAGCCTGCCTATGCCGGGGATGCCGACGCTGATGGAAGAAGTGATTTCCATCGTGACGCAGCCCGCTCCCTCCACGTATCTTTTGCGGCCCCGGATGTCGATTACCCTCTGGAAGAAATGAGGCACGATTTTGAAATCTATGGTGAGCGTTTCCGGGTCCCACTTCCCGATCTGCCGCCAAACGAGCATTTCCGGTTTGATGACCGTCCGGGCGAACGCAGGCACTCGATCTTTGGACTTCAGCGTGAATTCCACATCGTGGCTGCCGTCCTCGTGCTCGTCGAACCGGATAAGTTTAATCTCTTCCATGCCCAGCAGTTTCGTGAAACTTGGCATATTGCGCATGAGATCGAAGTGCGTCACCTGCAGCACAAGATCGAGCGGGTAGTTCAGTTTCAAGCTGTTGGCTACTTTCTGCATCTGATGCGAACCTCGCTGTTGTTTATGTCCTGAAGAAACGTTTTTCCGCCTCGGCGCCGATGGCCAGCATGAGGCTTTCCATATTCTTCCTAAAAAGCTTGTCTATCATCGCGGTGGTGGCCGGGCCGATGAGGAAATGCTGAACCGTCAAATCCATATCCATGCTCATCACGCAACCGTCCTGACATGGCGAGAACATCCATAGTCCCTTTACGCGTTTGACGATGCCTTTGGAGTCCCGGTTCAGCCGGATGTCGCACTTGCGGCGCGTGTCGTCCCACAGCGCGTCCTTTATCCACGACACTTCGCCGAGTATCTTCGGCAGCGGCACATCCAGCACCCATTCCGTTTTCGTGTACGTCCGTTGTTCGTTCTCTTCGAGCTTCCTGATTCTCTTGATGTTCGGCAGCGCGCGCACGAATTCGGGCGTCTGGTGCGCTATCTCGTACACCAAGTCCGCCGGAGCCTTGGATTTCACCTGTAGTTTTATAAGTCCCATACCGCCTCGCGTTTCATTCCATCCGAGCCGCCGCGCCGGATTCCTCGCGCCAAATTAAGGTTTAATGATAATATCCTATCTCCAGATTGATAATATGTCTGAGGATTTAATTTGTCGCACATTAGGATGTCAAAGCCCCTGCGTGAAAAACAGCAGCAGCCCTTGGCTCAGCCCTATCAGCAGACCGAGAATCAGCCCAAGGACAATTATGAACCGCAGTTCCGACTTCATCACGTTGTGCAACATGTTGTTGATGTCTTCGGCGGGGAAATTCTCTATGCTCCTCTTGGTTATCTCTTTCACGTCGATTAGCTCCAGCGCGCGCGGAACCTGTTCGACAATCGCGTTCATTCCCTCTCCGGCGAGGTAGTTCAGAAGGCTTTTCTCAGTGTCCGCAGGCAGGATTTCTCCGAGTGTCATGTCCGCCACGGCGTCCACCTGAATATCGATGGCCCTGTCGATTACGCTACGCGAGTTCTCGCCTCGCGCCACCGCGATTATCTGATCGGAAGCGAAGTCCGCCAACGCCTCGCTGCTTGAGCCGAAGTAGTTCGCGGCGACATCCTTGAGCTTTTCGTCCGCAAGCCCGTCGATAAAGCCGTCCAACTCGCCTTTCAGGTAGCCGCGCGTCTCTTCGTCTGAGATGAGCGCCGACGCCCGCTCCGCAAAACCAACCGCAAAACTATCCACCTGCTCCCTCGGCACATAAGACATCGCTTCGCTTATCCTCTTGTCCAGAAACCTGTCGATGTGCTCGAACACGAAATCCTTCAGCTTGGACACCGTCTCTTCCCGCTTCAGCGTCCGTTTCAACTCCTCTATGCCACGGTTGATATTCTCTTCCAGTATCTCGTTCACCTTGTTCTCGTTGTAGAAGAATACCCTGATGACGGTTCCCCAGATTTTCTTTTCCTTTAGGTACTGCTCTATCGCGGCGATAAGCCTGCTCTTGGCCATTCCTACGATTTCCGTGTCTTCCAGCAGCCGGTTCAGGTTCTCGATAAGTCCCGGCATCTCCCGCTCGTACAGCGCGTACAACATCTCGTTGAGGTCCACCGAACTGACAATGTTTTTCAACTTCCTGTCTGACTCCGAGAGGGCGGCAACCCGCGCGTCGATGACTTTCCTTATGAACGCGGCCACCCGGTCTTGGCCCAGAAAAAAATCTATCCGCTCAGACAGATATCCCTTGAGGCTCGCTATGTTTTCTTCCCGGATAAGCTCCGAAACCTTTTTTTCAGACATCGCGCCCACGTTGTCCGCGATGACGCCCCTGACTCCCGACTCGAACCCCTCGTCGTCAAGATAGTTCCTCACCCAATCTTTCAGCCACGATTTCACTCCGCCGATGTTTTCGTTCCACCTCTCGCCGTCCATCCCCGGCAGAAACGTGTGAAACTCGCGGATGCGCAACCTCCTGACATCCGCGAAATATTTCCCCGTCAACTCAGCTATCGAGGTTCTGAATTCGTCCCCGGACAACTTTTCCCTGATGGAATCCGGAGTTAGCAGCTTGCCCACTATCTCTTCCGAAATTTTTTCCGCGAGATTGGATTTGTTGCGAGGGATGACGCCCTGAAGGTTGAAGAGGAACTTGACCGGGCGCACAGGCCAGAACAGCATCTTGATGGCTACCCAGTTTGTGAACCAGCCGAGAAGCCCCCCGAAGAGAATCGGCACAACAAAAAAGAAAACGATTTGATAAGACACGGCAACTCCCATAGAGCCGACCGCCGACGCTTGTACCGCGCCGCCCTCGCGGCAGCGCTTAAAACCCGCGCGCGACAACCCGGCCCGACCGCCCGTCCGGCAGCGCTCATTATAGACTCCCACGCCTCATTTGAAAAATATCCCTCCAATCTACCCCCCCGGCGCGGAACACAAACGCCTCCAGCGATCTTTGTGCTTCCAGTTTCAAATTCATAGGCAAGAAAATAAACAGAACTGGTTTATAACGTTGCAATTATTCATAGTTGACAAAAGAACATGGTATTCTGATAAAATAGCAACAATAAAAAGAATCAAAAGAGCAACGCAGTTCCGTTTAAGCTGGCATGGGGCAATGGCCGCGAGATATCAGGCGATGTAAGGAGCTATTGAATGGATTACTATCCCGAATTGCGCGATGAACAGAATGATAAAGAGCCGCTGAATACAAAGAAAGATAATCTCGGCAAAAACGGCGGAATTGTAGAGGGTGTAATATATCAGATTAAAACCGCTATTTATATGATATCCAGTCCCCGCAAGACTGGCATGGAGCTGAAACAAAAAGCTAATCTTACTTGGGCTTTAATACCGCTATCAATTCTTTGCGTTGTTCAGTGCGCACAGTTTGCGCAGTATTTTTCTAAAATCAATTTAAAGCCGGCGATGATCGTTTTATATTTCGGCTTTGGATGCGCAGAGATAATTGTGCGTGTTTTTGTGACTGCGCTAATGGTCTATGCAATCGCGGCTTTGTTTCGCAACAGCGCGGGTTTAAAAGCTAATATTATCTGCGTGTCATACGCATTCTTATTTCCTTACTTTTTTAACACGACACTGATAACGCCGGAAAACCAATATTATCTTATCGGGCCTGCAATCATTATCTGGTATTTCATTGTTCCATGCGCAATAGCTGGATGCAACGGCGTCGGCTATTTCAGAGCCTTGTCATTTTATTCTTTCGCGTTGCTGTTAGCGCCGGCGTTAGGCGTCATAAGCTGGTATTATACGATGGCTTTTTATCCAAACGAGTTGTTTCGTGGCTCATCGACTAGCGGATTGTTTTCAGCGCAAGTCCAGCTAGGGTTAACGCTCGTCTTGTTCATTTCTTCTCTAATTGTCGGATTTACACATACTCGCTCTATAAGGTTTCTTGCCGTTGGGATAGCGTCAATTGCGCTTGTGGCTTACATTGCTCACTCGACCGCCGGTTCTTACTATAAGAAGCTGAGGTCAAATCCGTATATTGTCGCAAACGACTATTGCGCATTTGGCGAAACGGCGTACTTTTTGAAAAACAACGATAATGGAGCCAAGGTCTTTGCCTATAATATGCAGACTGGAAAAAGAACATCTCTGAAACGATTTGATAAAAGATTCAGCAAAATTGTGGCGGACAAACAAGGCGAATTGTTTTTTGTGGAACCCGGACTCGAAACAATAGATGTTTATAAATATGACGCTCCTGAAAAACCTTCGTTTGTGATAAACACCAAAGAGCTTGGATGTCGCCTAAAAATCAATCTCGTTGGAAACAACTTCACATTTGCGGAGAACGGCGACTTCATATTCGGATGCAACGACTGTGGAATCTATAGGTATTCGAGAAAGGGTAAGAAAGTGTCGGAGTTTGTTGCCGAGCCGTGCAGACGGCTGAAAGAGTCGCGAAAAGAGTGTTCAGACAAAGATGATTTCAATATGTTAGCCATCGCGGTTGATGAAAATGACGATTATTACGCGGCATATTCAGAAGGAATAATTCAAAAAATAGATTCCAGCGGGAACCTGATATATGATCTAGAAAACAATCGCGAATACGACATATTGAACATCGACTATTCAGACGGAAGATTATATGCGCTTATCGAATACGATGAAGGGCGTTCGCGCAACACGATGCTCACAGAATACGACTCTTCCGGGGAGTCCGATGTTGTGATGGACTTCTATTTCGGATTCGACGACCCGGATGAAACAAAAACGGAATACTACTATTTCAGAGCAGGGGGAAATGGCTACATGGTTGTTGAGGCACACAATGATTTGTCGCTGTTCTATAGCGATTTTGTTTTTATTCATAAAAATGTAGGCATGGTGGCATGGCTCAATGAAAGCAGTCTGCTGGGAAAAGCGTCGCTATTATATTACATGGTTGATTATCACATCCGCGAATACAACGTGTCTACTTTCGAGAAGGTGAAGGGGACAATTAAGAAGTTGTTCATTTAATCGAAGGGAAAACCTCGGACTTCAGTCCGTGATAGTTCATTGACAAGCGGCATGAAGCGTGTATTCATTATTACTGCAAAAGCCGATTTTAGGTGGGAATATATGACAAGATGCGATCAATGCGGCGAGATAATCGTTTTCGGTGGACTAAAGATTTATGATAACAAGTTCTGTAAAAGAACCTGTCAGGTTAAATATTCTGCAAAGATTATTCCTCAAAAAGTTGTAAATGAATATCGACATAAAATTAGAGCCGGTCGTTGTTCAGTATGCAAAGGGCCCGGCCCGGTAAATGTATATATGCACTATAGAGTCTGGACAATCCATCATCATTGGAATTGTGTAAGCATACCCCAGATTTCTTGCAAGAAATGTGCGATACGTTCACAAATTGGTAGTACATTCTATTCAATAGCGTTTGGATTATGGGGCATTCCCGGATTAGTAACTGTGCCAATACAAGTATTTAAAAACATTCAGGGGTTTACGAAAAAACCGCTTCCTTGGAATTCAAGCGAAGCTGAAGAACAGAGTCGTATTCTCTTGGCGACTTTCGGAACTGATAGTGAACTTTGGAATAACTGAACATAATGCCTATAGCGAAATACGCATATATAATATGCTGATAAGCGAATAACAGATTATGACAACATCTTGAAAGGCGACGGAGGCGGATGGGTCTGAATGACGCGTTTACATCGTTACCAAGGGCTCCTTGGTAACGAATAGACAGAAAGCTCCGCTTTCAACACTTTTGCCGTTGCCAAGGAGACCTTGGCAACGATGAGCGTGTTCCTAGTTTTTGTTATTTTATCAGGCAATCTTCATTTGGGGAGGATTTTTAATTTCTGACAAGACCGGAGGAAACATGCAATAGGGGGCTTATTGGAATTTAAAGGATTTGCTAGGCATTCTAAAAGCAAGCGGCTCTTCTTCGTATATTGAAGGTTATTGAGCATTCTTAAGCAGGGCTTCAACCCTAGAAATCAGAGGGGACAGTTTTTCCTGAATAATCAGCCAGACGACCTCATAATCAATCCTGTCATATCCGTGAATGATGAGATTTCTGAAATCAATGATTCGGCGGGTGTCTCCGATTTGTGTCGCGACATCCGTGTCGGTCAGCGAAATGCGTCGCAACGCTTCTCCGATTATTTCGAAATTCCGTTCGACCGCCTGTCGCAGAAGCCGGTCCGCCTCAAACTGCTCCAGAGTTCGCCCGGCGATGGAAGATAAAATAAATGAGCCGGCGTCACGGATGTCTTCGAGCAGTTTAGGGGTGTCAGGCCGCATAGACGATCCTTCTGGTATTGTTTACAGACTTTATAAAATAAGGATTCTTCATGGCGCGTTCAATAACCAAATCCACATCGCGGCCGAACATATCTCGAAGGTCTTCCCACAGGCCGAAGTACTGGTCTGCGAGATTCATGTCGCTAGAACGGTTAAATGAGACGATGAAATCAAGATCGCTTGCATCCGGCCTGAATTCGCCGGTAGCGGCGGAACCAAAAACATCCAGCCTCTCGACGTGATACGTCCGGCACAATTCTTCCAGCATCTTGCGTTTCTCTTCAATCAAGGAAATCACAATGTTTCATCTCCACAGGGGTTTTCTATAACCGCCATGGCATAGGAATTCTCCAATGCGCCAACGGTGAAACGAAAATACAAGACCGATGCCTCGACGCGCTGCTTCAACTTCTTCATGTCTCTATTTTACTTCATGCCGGGATTTCTTACCAGCATGTGTTGATTGTGGGTTGTCTCTATTATCAGGTTGATGGGGAAGCTGCTTGCGGGGAATTCCTTATGCTGACCCCAGAATTCCTAGGATTGCCGCCGCCGTTTTTACAGGGGCAGGCTCAAAAACGGCTTTGCCGCCTCGCAATGACTTGTTGCTGAATTCGGGGTGTGATGCGCAGCATGACATTTGTGAAGTTCTATCACAAGTAGCGATTCTTAATGGTAGTAAACAGTTGGAGTTGGTATTTGATTACTGCGAAAAGTGGGGGTAACATGCAGTTGTGGCGTTAATTATATTGTGTTGGTTCAGAGTGAAGTGTATTTCAGTCTCAACAGGATATCTCCTGTCTGTTCATGCGTTTTCTCGGCTATTTGTTTGAAACCATACTTTGAATAGAATTTTCGGCCAATGGGGTTGGCTTTGAATACTTCAACTTCGAGAGTTCCTCTCAGATCCCGTGCCTTATCCATCAACAACGTGCCGGCGCCTGTGCCATGGTATTCGGGTTTTACAAATAGCGCCCCGATTTCATTACCTAATAATGCAATGAAGCCAATAACCTGTCCTTGCTGCTCAAGAACGTAGGTTTCTGCTTTAGGCATGTAAACAATAGGGATATCGCGCCGGCCTTGTTCCAGAAAATCTTTTGTTAAAAATGGATGAGCTATCTTGGAAGCGCTTTCCCATATAGTCAGCACATCGTTCAAATCTGCTTCTTTGTATTCTCGAATGTTACCTTCCATATTCTCTGTTTCCTTTGATGTTGTTCGGCTACCCCAGTATTACTGAACCACACACTGACAACCTGATTGCTGCAATATTTGCCATGTAACCTTCAGCAAAACCAGCGACACTTCGACTGCCGATTTGTTACAGCAATAATCATATCATGACAACATCTTTAAGGTCGATGGGGGCGGATGGGGATGAATGAATATTATTTGCGATAAGTGAAGTTGCGGGTGTTGTTTTCAAGGCCGTGATCGGAATCGAACCGATGATGAAGGTTTTGCAGACCTCCCCCTTAACCACTTGGGTACACGGCCGGAAATTCTTGTTTAGTTCGGCGCGCCGGCGGGACGGAAGGCGCGGCGGGCGGCGGGAATCGTAGCGCCAACCCTGAGTAAAAAATGCTAGCGCGCAACGCGTTTGCCGCCGGGCGATGATTGGTGTGTTTGTTTTCTCCTTCGGCGCGGCGCTCGGAGCTTCTATATCGAGTATTCCGGCGCGGAGCCTGTTTTCTCGACCACCACGAGTATTTCTTCGGCGTACATGTTGTCGCTTGGCGACAGTTTTCTGACGACGCCTTCTGCGACGAGGGCGTATCCTTTGACGATGCGGACGTTAGAGCGGGCGGCCCAGTCCCTGAAGTCGTTCAGGGTGAAAAGATGTATGTTGGGGGTCTCGTGCCATTGATAGGGCAGGGCGCCGCCGACGGGCATTCGCCCGGACGTCATCAGGTCATGCACCACCCGGTAGTTGGCGAAGTTCGGGAAAGAGACGATGCCGCGCCTTCCGATGCGGAGCATCTGCCGCAGGGCTTCGCCGGGTCGGCGAAGGGTCTGCAGGGTCTCTTCGAGCACGACGTAGTCGAAGCTGTCGTCCGGGAACCCGGCGAGGCCGTTCTCGATATCGCCGTGGAAGACGGGCGCGTTTCTGCGGACGCAATCGAGGGCGGCGCGGATGTCGATCTCGACGCCCTGTCCGCGCGCGCCTTTGGAAGCGGATATGGCCGACAGCAGTTTGCCGCCGCCGCAACCGAGGTCGAGCACGGACGCGCCTTCGGGAATCTCGTCGATTATCACTTTGTCCTGCCAGCGTAGGAATCCGTTTGATGTGAAAGCGGGCGGGTTGTCCTCGCGGGCGACTGTGGCGGGGGACGGAGGGGGTTGCGGGGCGGGCGCGGTTTCGCGCCGGGCCGGGCGAACGCCCCAGATGGACGATCCACCGTTCTCCGCGGACAGGAAGTCGCGCAGCAACCGGCTCACGGTTTCCGTCTCCACCAAGAACGCGTCGTGCCCGTAGCGGGAGGGAACGTTGATGTAGGTGACGGGTTTGCCGTTGCGGACGAGGGCCTGAGCGAACTCTTTCATTCCTTCGGGAGGGTAGAGCCAGTCGGAGTCGAAAGAGACGGCCATGACGCGGGAAGAGACGCGGGAGGCGGCTTCTTCGAGGCTGCCGCCGCCCCATTTTTCGGCGGCGTCGTAGTAGTCCATCGCGCGGGTGATGTAGAGGTAGCTGTTGGCGTCGAAGCGCTCGACGAAGGAGCGGCCCTGACGATCGAGGTAGCTTTCGACCTCGAACTCGATGCCGAAGCCGCAGCCGGGGCAGATGTCGTCTTTGGCGCGGCGACCGAATTTTTCGCGCATCCCGGCTTCAGACAGGTAGGTGATGTGGGCGAGCATGCGGGCGGCGGCCAGCCCGGACGACGGCGGGGCCGACCCGTAGTATTCCCCATTATTGAAGTCGGGATCGTTTATTATGCTGCGCCTGCCAATGGCGTTGAAGGCCAGCCCCTGAGTGGACAGTCTGGGGGTGGCGGCAAGAACTATGCAGCGGTCAACCCGGTCGGGGCGGGACATCGCCCACTCGATGGCCTGTTGTCCGCCGAGAGAGCCGCCGACCACTGCGTGAAGCCGCTCGATGCCGAGTTCGTCCAGAAGCGCCGCCTGTTGCTTCACCCAGTCGCCCACCGTCACCATCGGGAACTGAAGCGAGTACGGTTTTCCGGTGAAGGGGTTGGGCGAAGAAGGGCCGGTGGCGCCGCAGCACCCGCCCAGCACGTTCGCGCACACGACGAAGTATTTGCGGGTGTCGATGGCTTTGCCGGGGCCGACGACGGCATCCCACCAGCCGGGCTTTTTCATTCTCCACAGGCGGCCCGTCTGTTTCGCGTTCATGTCCCATCCGGCAACATGGGCGTCGCCGGAAAGCGCGTGGGCGATGAGCACGACGTTGTCGCGCGCGGCGGAAAGCTCTCCGTAAGTCTCATATTCGACGTCCACCGGGCCGACGCTGCCGCCGAGTTCCGTCCTGAAAGGGCGGGCGGCGGTCGCTATGCGGACGGTCTTCGCCGAGGTCCAGCCGACGCAGTCTGGGGCGTTGGCCGGATGCCACGCGCCCGCCGGAGCTTGTCCTAGATTTGATGTGTGTCCCGCGCCGCTCATTTATCTGTCCGCCTGTTCAAATGTTGTTTTCACAGATTGCGGTGAAACCATTTTTTTGCAAAAAATAGGTTTCCCCGCGCCCCTTCCAAAAAAAACTCTTATGTCGCCGATTTTATTAAACTTCATTCATCTAAAATCGGCTCTGTTTGATTCATTTCATTGTCTATACAGACGATGAAACCCGGTTTGGTTTTAGCAACATATGTCCGCCTGTCTTTCTTTAAGTCGATTTCAAATCTGAGACGCCTTGAGCGCCTGATCGATGTCCCTAAGTATGTCGTCGATATTTTCGATTCCGACGGAGATGCGCACGAAGTCGGGAGAGACGCCCGCCTCGGCCTGTTGCTCCGGTGTCAACTGCTGGTGAGTGGTGCTTGCCGGGTGTATGACGAGCGTTTTTGCGTCAAGGATGTTGGCCAGATGGGAGGCGAGCTTGACGGAGTTGATGAATTTTTTGCCCGCTTCGTATCCGCCCTTGACGCCGAAGCCGAAGACGGCGCCCGGGCCGAGAGGGAAGTATTTGCGCGCGCGCGCGTGGTCGGGATGAGAGGGTAGGCCGGGGTACTCGACCCATGCGACCGCCGGATGGTTGTTGAGGAAGGCGGCGACCTTCGCCGCGTTCTCCACGTGAGCGCGGGCGCGGATGGGAAGGGTCTCAATGCCCTGAATGAACAGGAAGGAGTTGAAGGGCGAAAGCGCCGCGCCTATGTCCCTGAGCAGCCCGGTGCGGATTTTCAGAACGAAGGCCAGCCCCGGAGCGACCGCCCCCGGATGCCCGCCGAACGCGTCCCAGAAGTTCACCCCGTGATACGTCTTGTCCGGCTCGGTGATTTCAGGGAACTTGTCGGCATCCTTCCAGTCGAAATCTCCCTTCTCGACCACAGCGCCGCCGATGGAGTTGCCGTGCCCGCCGATCATCTTCGTCAGAGAATAAACCGCGATGTCGGCCCCGTGTTCGAACGGATTAAACAGGGGCGGGGGCGACACCGTGTTGTCCACAACGAAAGGAATCTTGTGCTTGCGGGCCACTTCGGCGATAGCCTCGAAGTCGTCCACGTTCCCCTTCGGGTTGCCTATGGACTCGGTATAGAGCAGGCGGGTGTTTTCGTCGATGCGCTCTTCGAAATTGGAGGCGACGGAGGAATCGACGAACCGGGCATCGATGCCGAAACGGCGGAGCGTCGAGTTGAACAGAGTGTGGGTTCCGCCATACAGCTTATTGCCCGTGACGAAGTTCTGCCCTGCGGAGGCGATGTTGGCGATTGTGTAGAAGATGGCGGCCTGACCTGAGGCGACCGCCACCGCGCCGGCCGCCCCGTGAATCACTGCCAGCCGCTTCTCAAGAGCGTCCGTCGTCGGATTCATCAGCCGGGTGTAAATGTTGCCGAATGCGCGCAGCGCAAACAGGTCGGCGGCGTGATCGGTGTCGTTGAACACGTAGCTGGAAGTCTGATAGATTGGGACGGCCCGGGAGTTGGTTTCCTTGTCCGGGGAGTGCCCTGCGTGAAGGGCAAGGGTTTCGATTGAAAAGTCCTGATTATTCATTGTTTTCTCCTTGCGACCATCTCTATCGAGTTAGTCGAGAATGATGATAAAAAAAACTCGCTACGAATTACGAACTGTTGAATCAGGCGTCAAGCCCCCTGTCGACTTTCAATACAAGGTGGGCCTCGCTACAAATCTTTTTTCGGTCAATCAAGCTTTGAAAGTCATCCAGCAACGGTTTAAACTCGGCGCGCCAGTAGTCGGCAAGAAAAGCTGAGCCAGCTCCCTTTTTCAGAAGAGAGACAAGAAAGCTTCTGTAAAGATCGGCCGCGTCTTGTCCGAACCACCATTCCGAAACGATTTTAAAACCGAACTCGGAGCATAGATGAGAAATGGAGCGGAGAGTGTAGAGATGAGTGTGAGCGCCCACGAGCAGCCTCGGAGCCACGTTCTCGAAGACCGATTCCACAACCACGCTTGGGGAAAACATCGGCAGCAACAAAAAAACATAATTGATGTTCTCGTTGTCTCTTATCGCTGACAACACATCTCTTGGGTTCTGGAAATGCTCCAACGCTCCGATTAAAGAAACAATATTAGACCGCGAGTCCCGCACTGCGGCGGCGGTTTCATCCATCCCGCAAAGTTTCAGAAGGTTCTCATTCAGACAGTTATTGCCGAAATCGACCATGCTGGGCGACGGTTCGAAGCCTACTACGGACGGGAACCCCTGATCTTTGGCGGCTCCGAGGAAGTATCCCGCTCCTGCGCCGAAATCGGAAAGAGTCATATCTTCAGGCTCCACGCCCTGCTCCTGTAGAGCTTGTTTGAGAAACTCCGCTTTGGGCGCATATACTTGCGCCATTCTGTCGTTGAATCTTTTCTTGTCTGCTTCCATATAATTAGCGGCGTAGTTTTTGCCGTCGTCCTTTGTGTACAAAAACTTGCAGAAATTCTTCGTGTCCTCCCGGGAGCCGTTCAAATGGCCGCATCGGTCGCAAAAAACATATTTAATTCCCATTTTTACAAAAGAATCCTTTGCCCCATCAAGCTTGGCCTCGCAGTTCTTGCAAGCTTTCCTTTCCGGTTGCTTGAGATAAAAATCAGCTACTCTAAGCAGTTCCTCTAACCGGTGGGAATCATCCTCAAACATGTTTTTTTTAAGCTCGATGATGCCGCCGAGCGGTTTCGAGAATTTGATCATCTGAACATCCTCTAGAGCGACCTTATTACGGTTAAGGCGTGGAAAATGCTTTAATTGCGACAAGAGCGGCCGCGCCGCCTCCGCTCAAATCACATAGAATAGAGATTTTGCCCCGCATTCCTTTTTTTCTTTCTCCTTCAATATTAAATCCTGAAAAGTGGTGGAGTCAAAAACGCCCGAAATAGCGGCGCTTAAATTCTCCCAGAGGGGCATGAAGACGCAATTGGCCTTCAGGTCGCACTTCTCCTTCGGGTTGTCGCCCATGCATTCCACAGGCTCCTTAAGAGCGTCGAAAAAACGGAGGATTTTTCCCACCGAAAGCTGGTCGGGCGGCGTCACCATGTAATAACCGCCCTCGCTGCCCCGGCGTGAATCCACGAAACCGCCCTGTTTAAGCTGGCTTAGGATTACTTCGAGGAAACGGGGCGGGATGGACTGTTCCTCAGCGATATCCGCGATTTTGACAGGGCTTTCGCCGAAACGTTTTGCCAGCGAGAACACAGCGCGCATCGCGTATTTGCTTTTTTTAGAAACAATCATCGCGGCTCCTTCTCGACTAAGTTTATTGACATGGTAATATCGCCGCGCCGACTTGTCAAGCGTTATCTGGAATTCTTTGAGATGCTATGCTTTGGCAAGAAAAAGCGACCTTGCCGTGATCGATTTGGTTTTTGAGTTGTTTCGTGTTTTCTTTTTCGTGTTGCCTCATTCAGAGTTTTTCGCCTTTGATTTCCTTTTCGTATCTGGCGCGGCGGGATTTGAGATAGGTCGGGATGGGGACGTCCCACCAGCCGACTGCGGGGCTGCCGCTGTGCGGGAAATCGCGGTGGACTTTGACGTCGAGGAGCGCCGGGCGGCCCGCCGAAAGGCATCTTTGAAGGGCTGGAGCGATGTCGTCCGCCTTCGACACGGTTTCAGAATAGCAACCCATTCCGGCTGCGATTGCGGCGAAGTCCATTAGGTGAGGGGTTCCGTCCGGCAGAAGGAAATCGGTTCCGCTGGGGCGGTCTTTGCCGAAGGCGGCCTGCTGGAGGTCTTTGATGGCGAGCCATCCGGCGTTGTCGGCGACGACAGTGACGACGTTGAGGCCGAGTTCGACGGCGGTGGCAAGCTCCTGCATGGTCATCATGAAGTCCCCGTCTCCGACGACGGCGACGACCTGCCTGCCGGGCATAGCGAGCTTGACGCCCATCGCGGCGGGAAGGGCGAATCCCATACAGGAGAACCCGCCGGAGGTGACGCACGTTCCGGGAACGTAGAACGGGAACTCCTGAAGTATCTGCGCCTGAACGTTGCCGGAGGAGTGGACGACGAAAGCGTCGCGGGCGATGGTCTTGCGGATTTCGCCGAGCAGGCGGGAGATGGTGGGGAGGGGGGTTTTGATGGCGCGTAGACGTTCGACGTGGGCGAGCCATTTGTCGCGTTCCACTTTCAGTTCCTTGAAAAACGCGGTTTTGCGGTAGTCGCCGCGTTTGCCTTTCAGCAAGGCGGCGAGGGCGGCGAGGGCGGGTTTTGCGTCCGCGCACAGGCCGACGGCGACGGGGTAGTTCTTTCCGATCTCGGATGGGTCGATATCGATGTGGATGAGTTTCGTGGGGGGGATGGAAAAAGCGACGCCGTCTTTATAGCTGCAGGCGGTCTCGTCGGCAAATCGGCAGCCGACGGCGAGAAGAACGTCGGCGGTGGAGGTCATTTTGAGGCCGACGGTGGTTCCCTTCGAGCCGGTGTGCCAAGCGTAGAGAGGGTGGTCTTCAGGGAAGGCGCTTTTGCCCTGCATGGTGCAGACTACGGCGGCTCCGGCGGCTTCGGCGAGGGCGAGAAGTTCATCATAGGCGCGTGCGGAGTGGACGCCGCCGCCGACGAGTATCACCGGGCGTTTGGCGGAGGCGAGGAGTTTGCGGGCGCGTTCTAGTTGGGCCGGGTCGGGCATGACGAGACCCGCGGCGCGGCGCTCTAATGCGACTGGCAGTTCGACATCCGCGTCCGCCGCCTGAACGTCCATGGGCAGGTCGATGAGCACTGGGCCGCGCCTGCCGGAGAGCATCTGGTTGAACGCGCGCGCCATCACCGTCGGCAGCTTGGCCGCGAGGTCGGGCTTCCAGCAGCGTTTCACCACGGGTTCGAGCACGCGCGGGAAGTTGGCGTCTTGCGCGCGCTCTATCTCCTGCAACAAGCCTTGTCCGCGCATGTGAACTTGCGCGTTTCCGGAGATAATCATCACCGCCGTGGATTCCATATATGCGGTGGCCGCTCCGATGGCGGTGTTGATGGCTCCCGGCCCGATGGAGGTGAACACCATCAGAGGGGTTCCCGTCGCCCGGTAGTATCCGTCCGCCATGTGGACGGCGCACATCTCCTGCCGGGCGTGAAGCAGCTTGATTTTGTCTTCTCTGCCTATGAAAGCGTCCGCCAGCGCAAGGCTCCCGTGTCCGGGAATCCCTATCGCGTACGGAACGCCGTGTTTTATCAAAGATTCGACGACTATCTCTCCGCCTGTGAGCCTCATTTAAACCACCTCTCCGATAAGTAAATAAACATAAAACAACTCGGAATTATATATTAGCGCGGACGCGCGTTTCAACAGGCGGCGACAGGGTGGCAATTCATTTCGTTTGGGCGAGCGCTGGTTCGATTGAGAAATCAATAGGCAGAGCGGGGGAAGGCGCGGGTGGAATAGACGTGATGGTTGTGCATGACTTTTTTGACGTATTCGCGGGTTTCTTCGCGGGGGATGCGCTCGATGAACAAGTCGATGTCGTCGGAGCCGATGCGGGGGAGCCATCTTGAGACGTTGCCCGGCCCGCCGTTGTACGCGGCGACGGCCAGTTCGGGGCTGCCTTCGAACTTGCCCATTAGATATTTGAAGTACCACGCGCCGAAGCGCAAGTTGACATCGACGTCGAACAGGTCGTCGGAGCGGAATTTGGAGACGCCGAGTTTTTCGGCGATCCAGCCGCCGGTGGAGGGAATTATCTGCATCAGGCCGATGGCGTTGGAGGTGGAGACGGCGTCGCGTTGGAAGCGGCTTTCCTGCCTGATAATGGAGAATATCCAAGCTGGATCGAGTCCGGCTGTTGCGGCGGCGGCGTTTATTCTGTCTTCGTAAAGGCGGGGATAGAGCAGGGAGTTCAGTTCGGGGTCGGCCATTACGCGGTGGTAGAAGGCGGGGTCGGCCATGGCGCGCAGTTCGACGGCTTTGACTGACATGTGGTATTTTTTCTCGTCGAGCCTGAGCCGGGCGATGCCGGCTGCGGCGTCGTTCGGTAAAAGGGCCTCGGCTGCGGCGTACTCTGCGGCGGCGCGCTCGAAAACTCTCAGCCGCCTGAATCCGTTCGCGGCGCGCAGGATGTCGCAGTCGGCGGGCGTAAGGTCGCCGTATGTCAACTCAGGCGTTGTGTCCGATTCGTCCGCAAGCCCGAGCTGGCCGGACAGCCGGGTTCCAGCCCTGTGGCTGAAATAGGAATACGGATGTTCGGCCTGAACTCGTTTGTAATGCGCGGTTGCGGCGCGCGCGTCTCCAGACGCCAGAGCCAGTTTCGCCTGCCAGAACCCGCTTTCGGCGCGCAGAGGGCTTTGCGGAAACCAGCGGTCGAGGGCCGCGTAATATTTCTCCGCCGCCGCGTAGTCCCCTTTGTTCAGATGCCAGCGGGCGATTAAAAGATAGCGCTCGTCTCCGTTTTCTGCGGCGGGATATTTTTCCATCAGCCGCATGAGCGTCCTAACGCGTTTTTCCTCTTTTTCGGTTGCGGCGTAGACGCGGGCGAGGGCGGCCAGAGATTCGGCTTCGACGTTCTCGTAATTTGCGACGCAGCCCAGCAGTCGGGCTTCTGCTTGCGGATATGTTTTTTTCGATACGAGCAGGCGCGCGCGCGCTATGCATGCCTCGCCCCGAACGGACGCCGGAACGCTGCCTGCGTTCAGTTGTTCGAGCTGTCTGACCGCGTCGCCTTCGGCCCCAGAAAGAATATTCGCTTTCGCTAGCAGCAACATGCCTTCAGGGCCGAGCTTGCTCTTAACCGGGGAGAGGAACTTGCGAGCGGCGAACCCGCGCTGTTTAGAAACGAAATAAGCGCCCAGAGCGAGGCGCTGTTCGAGGGAGAGAAAGTCTTCCAGCCCGGTCAGATCGACATCGAGAGCGCGCGCGGAATCGGTTGCGGGGTAGTTTTCAGCGATAGAGGCAATGAGAGAGGCGGCGGTCTTTTTTTCTCCCGCGGCGAGGTAGTGTTGAGAAGCGAGGAAGAGGGCGTCGCCGCGAGCGATTGGAGGAAGAGAATCATCGTAGGCGGTTTCCAGAGCGACGGCCACAGCGGATTGGAGCAGGCCCTGAGCGGCTAGCGCGCGGGATTTCCACAGCGAGGCGTAGGGGGCGGCGGAGCCGAGAGGGAAGTCTCTCTTCGTCTGGTCGGCGAGCGCGGCGGCTTCATCGTGTTTGCCGGATTTGACGAGGGCCATGACGGCGAGTAGCGCCGCATGGTCGGGCATAGCGCGCCTGACTCGCGATTCGGCGAGCAGTCGGGCGCAGTCGTAGTAATGTCCGGCGTGATACAGCAGGGCGGCGGCTGCGATTGAGGCAAGCTCGCCTGTTTCGTCGTCCACACGCGACTCGGCGAACGTTGCGGCGGCCGCCGCGCGCGTCTCCGCCTCTTTTATGCTCATCGTCGAGACCGGCTCTCCGTCGAGGCCGGGCCACGGGACGTTCCAGCCCGTCATGAACCGGGCGAACTCGTCGCGGACGGCGAGCATTTCTTCTATCCTGCCGCGCTTGGCGCTGTCTTTTTCGCCGCAAAGCTGGAAGATGGAGCGGCCGGTTTCCCATTCGCCGGAATCGAGAAGCGCCTCGGCAAGTTCGAGGCAGTCGCGCGTTTTTTCGCGGCGCGCGGACTCGGCATTGCGGGAGTTTTCGTAATAGACGTCCGTTGACGAGTGCGAGTTCTGCGCGGCGCATCCCCGGCCGGACCACAGAGCGACCGCGATTATGACCGCCGCCGCAGGCAGGGCCGCGAGCGCCGCAGTCCTTATCTTTTCCGCTTTCAGCCTCATTTGCCCCGCCCGGCGTGTTTGAAGAACTGGCCGCTGAACGAAGCGGCCTTTATCACCCATCTTTCGTCGTTGACCACCATCGCGGCGAACGCGATGTCGGGAGAGCCTTCGGTGGTGTGGCCGATCAGCCACGTGTACATCTCGGCGGGATTGTTTCCGCTCAGCGAGCCGGTTTTGCCAACCACATGCGTGTCCCCGCCGATGTAGCGGCCGTTGTGGTGGAATCCCCTGTATGCGGTGAATCCCGGCCGGTTCACGGTGTTGTCCATCATTTTCTCTATCGCGACGGCGTTCTTTTCGGACATTGGGTTGAGGAACGCGGCGGGTTTGGCGGGGCGCTCTCCGCCGCCCGCGTCGATGGAGCGGATGACGCGCGGACGCATCATCACTCCCCGGTTGCTGATTGTCGAGGCGATCATCGCCGCGTGAAGGGGAGACATCCAAGCGCCGTGGAACCCCGATCCTGCGCGCGCGATGGAATACTCGTCGTCGCCGAACGCCGCCCTGCTTTCAAGCGCGGGGAGATCAAACTCGATGGAGCGGTTGAATCCGAACAGACGGAACTCTTCGAGCAGGCGGTCGCGCCCGACTTTAAGCCCTATCTGAGCGAACGACGGGTTGCATGATTTTGCCAGCGCGTCGGCCATTGTTATCTGGCCGTGCGAGACGCCCACCGGGTCGGTAATCACGCCGCCGCCGGCGCGGAACGAGCCTGCGCAATTCAAGGTGTCGGTCGGGCCGAACAGGCCGTGGCGCATCGCGGCGGACGCCGTGACGATCTTGGCTATCGACGCCATCGGGTTGGCGCTGTTTCGCAACGCCGGGTCGAGGAACGTGGAGCCTTCGGGCAGGCTGTCCCCGTTTTTTCTGTTCCGGGCGTGGGAGGCCATCACTATGACGTCTCCGGTGCGCGCGTCTATCGCCACGAAGGCTCCGGCGACCGGATTGAACTCCTGAAACAGCTTCTCGGCCAGCGTCTGCAGCTTCGGGTCGATTGTGTAAACTATCTTTGTTCCGTTCTTTTCGGTGAACAGGACGCCCGCTTTTTCGTCGAGCCTGACGTCGGAATATTCGAGGGAGGAAACGACATCCGAGGCCGCCGGCGCGGTTCCCAAGCCTGCGGGAACCAGTCCCTTTTTTGCGAGCCAGTTCTTGCCTATGAACGCCAGCGCGGCGGCTTGAGCCAGACACAGAATTATCGCCCATGCGAAAATTTTTGATTTAGCTTTGTTCGACATAGATGCTCGTTCAGAGCGCCGACGCGCGGGCAGCCGACTTCGCCGCCTTTCTCGCCGCCGCGTCCGTCTCCATGATTTCTTCGAGCGACATCGGGTCGCCGTCTAGTTGGTCGTCAACCGCCGACATCGTCTTCTCGATGATGGCGGGTATGTCCGCAAAATCGATTTTTCCGGACAGGAAGAAAGAAACCGCGATTTCATCCGCCGCGTTGAGAGCCGCCGGAGCAAGGCCTCCGCGCTCCAGCGCCGCCCGCGCGAGCGTCAGGCACGGGAACCGCTTTTCGTCAGGCTCGGCGAATGTCAGCCCGCTGATGTCGGACAGCGACAGAGAAAGCGTTTGTCCGCCGCCCGGCAGCCGCTCCGGATATGTCAGCGCGTACCTTATCGGCGTCTTCATGTCCGCCGGAGCCAGATGCGCGATAATCGAGCCGTCCGTAAGTTCCACCATCGCGTGAACCACGCACTGGGGATGAATCGCCACCGAAAGCTTCTCAGGCGCAAGCCCGAACAGGTGCGCGGCCTCGATCAGCTCCAGCCCTTTGTTCATCAGGGTGGCGGAATCGACGGACACCTTTGGCCCCATCGGCCAGACCGGGTGAGCGGTCGCCTGCGCGGGAGTAGCTCCCCGGACGTTTCTTCTTTTCAGGAACGGGCCTCCGGAGGCGGTGATGACTACCCGGCGCACTTCCGACGCGTCCCGCCCGCTCAGGCATTGGAAAATCGCGGAGTGCTCGCTGTCGACGGGGATGAGCGGGACCCGGAGAAGGACGGCTTCCGCGCGGAGCAGCCTTCCTCCGGCGACGAGGCTTTCCTTGTTCGCCATTAGTAGAGGGCGGCGGGCGCGGAGCGCGGCCAGCGAGGGCCTAAGCCCGTCGATGCCCGTAATTGCGTTGAACACAGGGCCGCCGCCGGGCGCGGAGGCCAGCGTTTCCAGCCCTTGCGCGCCTTCTAGAATTTTGAAAGGAGCGCCCGGAAACGCCCGCGCCAGCGCCCGCGCCGCTGCCGGGTTCGAGAGGCACACCGCCCTCGCTCCGCGCCGGACGGCCTGTTCCTTGAGCAACCGCCAGTTCGTCCGCGCGGCAAGTCCCTCTATCAGAATCCTGCCGCCGGGCAGTTCGGACGCCGTCTCAAGAACTTTGACGCCGATGGAGCCTGTTGAGCCGAGCACGGTCAGCCGCGCCGGAGTTCCCGGCAGACGTTTCTCTATATCAGGCTTGTTTTTTATCGGATTTTTCATCCCGTCGTGTCGTCAGATAGTCCGGCATGCGGCGACGAACAGGGTGTCGTCGTCAGCCGAAAGGGCGGACGCGGCGCTCCGCGCCGTCTTTTCGTCGGGGCATATTCCGAACACGGCGGAGCCGCTCCCCGTCATCTGCGCCTTCACGCATCCGGCGTCGAGAAGATTGCTTTTCAGCGCCGCGAGGGCGGGCAGCCGGCCGAATACTATTTCTTCAAAACAATTGAACATGCGGTCCATCACATATTGCAGGTCGCCGCTGGCAATCCGGGCGGCGGTCTCTTCCCGGTCAAGCTCTCTTTCCCCTTTGTAGCCTTTCACCCACTTGTACGCCTCTCCGGTGGATACGGACGCTTCCGGTTTCGCCACCACCAGATGAATCGGAGCCGGCAGAGAGGGCAGGGGAGAAATAATTTCGCCTCTGCCGGAGGCGACCGCCGCGCCGCCCCTGATGAAGAACGGCACGTCAGTTCCCACTCCGGCGGCGATTTTCGACATCTTTTCATCCGTCATTCCGAGGGAGAAAAGGACGTTCAGTCCCTTGATGACGGAGGCGGCGTTGCTGCTGCCGCCGCCGAGGCCGGAGCCGAGAGGCACGCGTTTCTTGAGGGATATCTCGACGCTGTCCACCGCGTCTCCCGCCGCCGCCCGCGCCGCCTCGTAAGCCTTTATGCAGAGATTGCGCTTGCCGAGCGGCATCGAGGAGTTGTCGCTTCTCAGCGTGGAGAAGTCCCTCGCCGAGCGCGCCAGCGTCAGCGTGTCGCACAGGTCTATCGTTTGCATCCATGTGAGCGTCTCGTGGTATCCGTCGGGGCGTTTTCCTCTGATGTCGAGGAAGAGGTTGATCTTCGCGGGAGATGTGAAGGATGCGCTATCCACGTTTGTTCACGCCCTCCGAGAATTTCAGGAAACGGGCCGAGACATCGTCGTTGGGGTCGAGCGAGAGGGCCGTCCTGAAGGCGTCCGAAGCCTCGTCGAGGAATCCTCTGGAAAAATACGAGATGGCCATGTTGCGGAATGCGCGCGGGTCGTCGGCCTTTACCGCCACCGCGCGGCGCCAGTGCTCAATCGAAAGATCGATGTCGGCCATGGCCCGCTTGCCCAGCGCCACTCCCATGTTGTAGTTGAGCTTATAGTCGTCCGGGTTGGCCCGAAGCGCGCCTTCCAGCAGCTCGACCGCATCGGAGAAATCCCCTTCGGCGATTAGAATCCGGCCAAGTTGCGCGCTGTAGCGCGGATTGCCGGGGTCTCCCCGCAGCGCTCTTTCGAGAAGCGGGGCCGCCTTCCGCGTGTCTCCCAGTTCGATGAGCGTGTCCGCCGCAAGTCCCAGAGCCTCTATCCAGTCAGGGTCAAGCTCGATGGCCTTCTCAAGATGCTCCAGCGCGTCCTCGTAGCGTTCCTTGTTGAAATATATCTCGCCCAGAGCGCGGTACGGATACGGGAACCGGCAGTCCGCCCGTATGGCGTTCTCGAACTCCCGCGCCGCGTTGTCTATGTCATCGTTGCGCTCGAACTGTATGCCGAGGTTGTAGTGGTGCGTGGCTCGGTCGTGGGATTCCGACATCGTTCGTCCCCTGATTAAGAAATTTCGTCCAGAATCCGGCGCATGGCGTCCGCCGGGTCGGCGGCGGCGGTCACAGGACGCCCCACCACTATGTAGCTGGCCCCCCGCTCGAACGCTTGTTTCGGGGTGACCACTCGTTTCTGATCCGCCACATCTCCGCCCGCCGGCCTGATGCCCGGCGTAACGATAAGAAAACTATCGTCCAACTTCTCCCTGAGAAGGGAAAGTTCGAGGGCCGACGCCACCACGCCTTGAAGTCCGCATTCCCGCGCCAGCGCCGCCCATTTGGACACCAGCGTCGGGATGGAAAGCTGTGTGCCGATATCTTCCCTGAGCGTCCGCTCGTCGATGCTGGTGAGCACGGTGACTCCGAGGAGTCTGAGGCCGCCGCGCTCGCCGCCCAGCGCCGCGCTCGCCGCCCTCATCATCTCTCCTCCGCCGCCCGCGTGCAGCGTCGTCAGGCTTGCGCCTTTAGTCTTTATCGACTCCACCGCCTTCGCCACTGTGTTCGGGATGTCGTGCAGTTTCAGGTCTAGGAACACCTTTTTTCCCGCAGCGCGCAACATCTCCAGCGCCCGTTCTCCGTCCCGGATGTACAGTTCGAGGCCGACCTTGTAGAAGCTCGCTAGGTCTCCAAGCTTCTCCGTCATCGCCGCCGCTTCGTCATATCCCGGCACATCTAAAGCAATGATAACCCTATCAGCAGATGACTCATTCATATTCATAGACCGCATTTTATCATTATAGGATTCAATTTACAACCACATTTCTCCATATTATTAAGCATATAAAAGCACGGTCGCTAACAATTGTAAAAGATCGACACTTTTCATCGGTTTCGCGCATGATTAGACGTTCAACAATCGAAAGAAATATAATAAAGACAGCCAATCAAGGCGGAGTATAGAAATAGCCATCCACAAAAATTCTGATGATTATCAGGGAGCCCAAGCGGGCATTCTATCGTCAACTAAGTTGTTCGTAACGTTCTTCAGATTTGTGCCGTCGACCTTAATGGTGAAAATGTCGTCGTCAATTGTCAGGTCGGACTGGAACGCGACATAAACTCCGGACGGCGAAAACACGGGATACAGGTCGTTGCCTCCCGTGTCAACCAGAAGAGTGGTCGCTCCTGTTTCCAGATTGTGAAGATAGATGTCATACCGCTCGTTGTCGAAGTCGTATCTTGAGAAGACGATTTGTTTTCCGCTCGGACTGACGCCGCAGTGGCGGTCCATCGCGCCGGCAAACACAAGGGTCTTCGCGCCGGTGTTCAGGTCAAGTTTGTAAATGGCGGAAGATTCGGGAAAGTCGTATTCCATATATGCCGTGTCCAGAACGCCTTGCGTGTAGTAAAGAAAATCGCTTGCTACAGGCGAGAAGCAGGGGAATCGCGCCGGGTCGTCGTCGTCAGTGTGCTGAACCACGTTCGAGCCGTCGATGTCCGCTGTGAAAAGGTCATATTTTTTAAAATTAAAAGTGTTGATAAAATTATATCCCATGCCGATGCGGAACTCGCCGCTCAACGCTCCTTGCAGCGTTATCGGCCCGAACGTTTCGGGATGCGGATTTTGCAGCCATTCCCAAGTGAAAGTTATGCTTCCCGCCGCAGGCGGAGAGTAATCGTGGGCTGTGAAGTTTACGCTTACCCTGTTCACGTCATCCAAGGCGATGCAGTATGTGCTGCCGGTGGGGTCGGTCGTGCGCGGGGAGCCGAAACCGTTGGCAAAGAATATGACTTGGGTGAATTCATAAGACTCGCATTGCGAGCAGGATTTGGGACAGATGCCTTGAGTGTTTGATTGAGAATAAAGCCACTCGCCGCCTCCCGTGAGGCCGATATTCGCGTTTTGTTCGGGCGTCTGCACATTGGCCGACTTGTATACGAACGCGCGCGACGGATGGATGACCGCCGTCACTTCCCGTTCCTCGTATCCTGCGAAAGCAATCTTTGTTCCGTCCCAAGACACCCGGGGATTCTCTAAGTTTAAACCGTTGTCGCGCACCACCGGCCCCGGCAACAATCCGTCTATCTTGCTGGTCATCAAATCCGTCGTGGCCGAATACCAGTCCGACGCATAGTAAATCTGAAGCCCGTTTTGCGAGACCGCCGGGGTCGTGAAGAAAAAAGACCTCGCGTCCTCATCGGGTTTGCTTGTGAGCGTTATCTTGTTTCCGCCGCTCTCGTCCATGCTCATTATGGTTCCTTGGTCGGAGGGGAAAGAGGCGTAAACGATCCTGTTCGGATGTCCCTGTGGCATTGGTATAATGGGATTGTCGGATGCGCCGCTTTTTGAGATGATGATGGCCGCGCCCATCCCGCCGCCGCACCCGGCGATCAACGCCGCGCTCGCGGAGAGTATCGCCATTATCGCTGTCAGTTTGATAAGTTTCACTAGTTTTTTTCCCGTTTCTTACAATTATTCAGTGTTCACAATATATCATAAACGCGAAAAAGTGAAGAAAAATTTTTATCAGGCATAATCCTCGGCCATGCGGGAATTGGCCGCTATTGTGTTAATGCCCTGCTTCGCTTCTCAGCCAAACAGGCGCCGACATGATATATCTGTCATTGTCGAATTCGGCGAACACTACGAACCAGAGGGTTTTGCCGGGAGAGGCCGCGCGGGACGCCGAAACCTTGAATTCGGCTGAGCCGGGCGTCCATTTCTCCAGCGTCTCTCCTCCGTTTCCTATCAGGCTGACCGTCGATATCTTAGACCCGCCGCCGTGAGCGACGTCTATTTCGAGGATTGCCGATTCGGCTGTCAGCCGCGCGCCCATCGGCTGCCTGTTCCCGGTCAGCATTATCTTCGACGCGCGGTCGTTCGTCGCGAAGAACCTCCGCGCCCGGAACGCCTCGATAATCGACTCCCGCGTCAGTTCCTCCGCGTAAACCCCGGTGAAGTTCCCGTTGGGATGGGTTCCCCAATTCCGGCTGTGGTTGTCCTGATGGCCGGAGGGCGCGAGCCACCATCCGGCGTCCAGCGACTTGTAAAAATATGGGATGTCTCTCTCTCTAGTCACCGCGCAGAAGAAGACCTGTCTGGCGATTGCCGGAACCAGCTCGAAGTTGTTGAACCGAAACCCGTCCGGTTCTGCCGGATGATTGAATCCCATCATCGCGTCGGGGTTGTCGTATATCCATTTGTAAAACTGCTTGAGTCTGTATGTTTTGTTGACGGACGGGATGGATTTGGCGTTGAGGACGTTTATGTGGCCCTGAGAAACGTCTGTGGCCCATTCGAAACCCGCGAAGGCGGCGAATTTGCCGGGGTCGTCTTTTTCGTCGGCGACTTTCATGGTGTGCTCGAACTCGTCCACAGGAGCCGCGCCTTCAAGCAGGTCCTGCCGCTTGTCTAGTTGCTCTAGGTGGTCGGACACAGTCCAGAAATCCGCCTTGCCGGTTGTCCGCGCGTAGTCGAACGCTTCCTCAGGAATCCCCTCTCCGTCGGAGAAGCTCGTGTGCGAGTGGATGTCTCCGTAATACAGATTTAACGCCCCGGCGGGAACTGCGCCGAAGACCGTCAGAGCCGCGAGAGCCGCCGCGAAGAAGGCCGCGCGCGATTTGTTTGTTTTCATGTTGTTCTCCCTTTGATGAGCCGACGCTGTCAAGCCGCCCGCGCTTCCGCTACAGTTCCCGCCACCGGCGTATCTCCACGCTGTCTATGTAAGCCCCCTCGGAAGGGCGGTGGATGTCGGCGCGCACGCGCCGGGTGAAACGGGTGGTCCGCCCGGTCGAAATCACGTGAATCAAGTTGTAGTACGGGCTGTCCGGGCTGCCGTTTGCGTTCAGGTCTCTCGTGCATGCCTTGCTGTTGTAGTATCTTACTTGGTATGTCCACGTGGAGTTGCCGAAGCCGCCGCCGGACGTGCACGGCAGTTGCGGAAGAGTCACATCAGCCGCAAAGTTCAGCGGCGGCACGTTGTTGTTGAATCTGTGCAGATTAAGAAAATACTCTATCCCCGCCTCCGCGCAGTAGTATGCCTGCATGTCCTCTATCTGGTTCGTCACGTCTTCGAGATCGGACAGGCGGAGCATCTCGACCGTTATCATAAGCGCGGCGAGAAAAAAAATGATGAACATCGTCATCAGGATGACCGAGCCGGACTGGCCGTCGCGGGGCGATTTCCGGGTCGTTCTCAAAAGTTGCTTATCACCCATATCTTGTCCTCGTAAACGCACGTCTCCCCGGTGTTATCGGTTATTGTCAGTTTTACCGTGTTGTTCGAGCCGGGGTAGGGGGACGCCTGTATCCCGTCCGCCACCGTGTTGGCGCATGCCCACCAGAAGTCGCGGGCGGTGTTCTGGGCTAGGTTCTTCGCTGGCGCCATCGCTCCTTTTTTCCACGTTATTTCAAGCGTTTGCTTTGTGATGTTCGCCGGATCCACCCGGTCGCAGTATATCTTTCCGCAAATATCGTCCGAGCTTTTCGAACTGTACACGGTGGTGTCCGTCGCGAAGGCGCTCGTCAGCGAAAGCATCCAGCCCTCCCGGTTGGAGCGTATCTGGGAGAAGGAGCGGAACGTCATCGGGTTCAGGTTGAGCGCGCCCTTGCCTTCGTCTAGTATGCGGCGCTCGTCGGACACCGCGAACACGAACTTCAGCGCGTTCACTTTCCTGAAGTCAGTCGTCCCGGTTGTCACACTGCGTGTGTAAGTCAGGTATTCGAAAGAGTCCATCGGGGCCGCTATCGAGTCGGTGGCTGAGCCGATGTTGACGAACTGGAAGTCGTTCGCCGCCGAGTCGAAGTAGAACCTGTGGGGGGTGTCCGTAGCGCGGTCGGGGTAGAAGCCGAAGTAGTCGGGGTCCGACACGTCGGCCATATCGTGCGCCTTCCGGGTTTCCCTTGTCAGCAGGTCCATCGCCACCCTGCCGATTTGCAGCAACTCGACCCGCCTGTCAGCCGTGCGCCATGATTTGTACGTCGTCTCAATTATCCTGAACAGGGCGAACGCTAGTATTGCAACTATCGCCACCACCACGATAAGCTCTAGCAGGGTCACGCCTTTTTGCCTGTCGGAATCGCCCATTTTCCGTCACCAGTCCGGCGGACGTTTGGATATCGTCGTCTCAAGAAACACGCTCGGCTCGTCCGCGTCGAGCGTGTCGTCCTCGTCCGTGTCATGCCATACTCTCACTCGCATGGCCCTGCGGAACCCCGCTCCGCCGGTGTTGTAATACTGCACAGTGCATTTGAAGTCCTCGAACGGCGCGGGGAAAAGACATAGCGGGTCGCCAGTTGTAGGCGTCGAATTGAAATCTGCGGTGAAATCGGTTGGGCCGCCTTCCGGGCAGATCGGGCCGGCGGTCGAGTAACAAGCCGCGCGCGTCCGCGTCTCCTCTATCTTCATCTGCGCCAGAAACGCCGCGTGCGTAAGCCTGAACTCGTTGTTTGACGCTTCAAGCGACGACGCCACCACTCTGGCCATGGGGTACACCACCAGCCCCATAAGCACGACGACCACCACCACCTCGACGATGGTGAATCCTCTTGAGCCGTTGTGCCGCGTGTCGCGCATCAGAGGGAGTCGCCCCCGGGACTAATATTGCGCGCAGGCGCGCTAATCCCCGATGACTATAGTTTATCCTCTTTTTGCGCTCCGGTGAAGCAAGGAAGGTTAAAAATGAAGCGAACGGTTGTGGCTTACATCTCGGAAAGGGTGACTCTGCCGGTTGACCTGACGACGGAAACGCGCCATCTGTAAAGGCCTCCGGAGTCGGCGACGTCTATGGCCGCCGAGTCGGGCGTCGGCGCGCCGTCACGGTCAAACCTGAACGAGTCGGTTGCGGCCCCGACCACCAGAAACTCGATTTCCTCCAGCGCCGTGACCGTCTTCAGAGGATTGCCGGGGTTGCCGTCCTCGTATATCTTCCAAGTGTTCGTGGCTCCGGCGGCGGGGTTCGCGCTCAGCGTAAGCCAGAACGGGTTTTCATCCTGCCCGTCCTGTCCCCCGCCGATGGCCAGCCGTCTTGCGTATCTCAAATCCGCCGCAAGATCGTGCGCGGAAGCGTACACCTTGTGTTTCGTTATCGCGTCTCTCGAATATCTGGGAACAAGCATTGAGGCGAGTATGAGGACAAGGATGATGACTAGGATGAGTTCAACGAATGAGAATCCGGATTGAAGGCGGTCGGCTATTTCCGCCGCCGAGCGATGTCTTTCTTTCAACGCGCGCATTCCCGGTCTTCTCCGGCTGAACCCGGCCATGTGGCCCCGCCGGGGTCAGATTTCTATCGTCATGCCTTCGCGCGCGGCTACGGTGTCAGGGAAAAGTTCCCGCGCCCGCCGTTCAATCTCTTCGACGGCGTCGTCGTCGTGCGTCGGCTCGTGGTGGAAAAGGACCAGCTTCTTGACGCCCGCTTTTTTCACTATCTCAGCGGCCGCCTCGAACGTGCTGTGCCCCCATCCCACCCTGCCTTTATTATACTGCTCCGGGGTGTATTGCGCGTCAAACATCAAAATATCCGCGTCTCGTATCATCTCCACGAAGGTCTCATGGTTCCCGCCGGCGACGTATTCCGTGTCGCTCGAATATACGGCTTTCACTCCGTTCTCCATCAGCACGAACCCATAAGACGATTGCGGGTGGCTCAGCGGAACCGGGATCACCGAGCAGCCCCCGAACTCCATCGCCGCTCCGTTAAGCTCGTGAAACGCCTTCTCGGATTTCATGTCCGCGAGCGACACCGGGAAAAACGGGGCCGACATCTGCGCGGCCAGAAATCCTTCCACACCCGGCGCTCCGTAGATGTCTATGCGGACATCCCCTAAAAACGCGGGGCCGAAAAAAGGGAAGCCCTGTATGTGGTCCCAGTGGAAATGCGAAAGGAAAAGGTGGAGCCGTTTCGGGGGGGCGGGGCGGGTAAAATAATTCAGCCCCATCTCCCGTATCCCGGTTCCCGCGTCGAATATAATAGTTTCGCCGCACCCTGCGGACACTTCGACGCAAGACGTGTTTCCGCCTATCCGTGAAGTCTTCGGCCCCGGAGTCGGCGCGCTCCCCCTCACTCCCCAGAATCGTATCTTCATGTTTGACGACCCGAATCCTGTCGACAAGATTTACATTAATAATAAGACATATTATCAGCAACATCCGGCTGACATCAAGACGGCTGACAAAAGAAAGATGAAGCGGCCCCGCCGCTCTAAAAAACCGGCGGGTATTGATAACTCCCGAAACGCGGGCTTATAATTACCCGATATTCACAGGGTCCGCAGGGCGCTCACCCCGAAAAATCCGGACTCCGGACAAGGAAAGAGGAAGAAACACATGGCAAGTTACATCGATTCTTCGCTTCACCAGATAGACCCCCAGATCGCCAAACTGCTTGAAGGCGAATACGAAAGACAGACTAAAACGCTAGTTATGATACCGTCCGAAAACTACGCGAGCCGCGCGGTGCTTCAGACTATGGGCAGTATCCTGACCAATAAATACGCCGAAGGTTACCCCAGCGAAAGGTACTACAACGGCTGCGCTTACTACGACATGGGCGAAAACCTCGCAAAAGAGAGGGCGCGGAAACTTTTCAAGGCCGAGCACGTGAATGTGCAGCCGCACACCGGCTCTTCGGCCAACATGGCGGCCTATTACGCCATCCTTGAAATCGGCGACACCGTTCTGGGGATGTCCACAGAGCACGGCGGACACCTCACTCACGGCAAAAACCTCAACTTCTCCGGCAAATGGTACGACTACCACTCTTACGGCGTCAGCAAAAAGGACGAGCGGCTGGACTACGACGAAATCCGCGAAATCGCCAAAAAGGTCAAACCGAAACTGATCGTTTGCGGAGCCAGCGCATATCCTAGAATCATCGATTTCGAGATATTCAAAAGCATCGCCGACGAGGTCGGGGCATACCTGATGTCGGACGTCGCGCACATCATCGGGCTTATAGCCGCGGGAGAACACCCGGACCCCGTGCCGCACTCCCACATAGTCACCTCTACGACGCATAAGACGCTCCGCGGCCCGCGCGGCGCCATCATCATGTGCAAACGCGAGTTGGCCGAAGCTGTTGACCGCGCCGTGTTCCCCGGCACTCAGGCCGGCCCGCTAATGCACCAGATTGCCGCCAAAGCCGTCTGCTTCCGCGAGGCCCAGTCCTTCGGCTTCAAGGAATACCAGAGACAGATAATTAAGAACGCCGCCATTCTTGCCGAAACCCTCATGGAACGCGGCTTCCGTCTCACCACCGGCGGCACGGACAACCACCTGATGATGATCGACCTGTCCGACAAAGGACTCAACGGACGCGACGCCGCCGACATGCTGGAAGAAGCCGGCATAGCCGCCAACAAGAACTCCATCCCGTTCGACACCCGCCCGCCAGCCATCACAAGCGGCGTCAGGTTCGGCACTCCCGCTCTCACCACCCGCGGCATGAAGGAAGAGGAAATGAGGCTCATCGGCGGCTGGATTTCAGATGTCCTTTCCAACCCGAAGAACCAAGACCTTCGCATGAAGACGCGCGCGTGCATCGAGGAGCTTTGCGAGCAGTTCCCGATCTATCTCGACATTCTGAACTGGTGACGGCGGCGTAAAACCCGAATTCATCGTTTGAATTCGGAGCTATAAAACCCGCGAGGGGAGGCGGCGTGTCATGAGATGCCCTTTCTGCGGCAACCTTGAAGACAGAGTTATCGACTCCCGCATGATCAAGAACGGCGACGCCGTCCGCAGACGCCGCCAGTGCCTCGGTTGCGACGCCAGATTCACTTCCTACGAAACCGTCGAGGAAATCCAACTTCGCGTAATCAAAAAAGACGGCAGGCGGGAACTGTTCGACCCTGCGAAAATCCGCAACGGCATCATCAAAGCCTGCGAGAAACGCCCCGTATCCCTCGAAATCATCGACCAGATCATCGAGCGCATCGAAGACAAAGTGGCCAGAGGCTCCCGCGAAGTGCCCACCCGTGAAATAGGCGAGGCCGTCATCGACGAGCTTTACAACCTTGACGAAGTCGCCTACGTCAGGTTCGCCTCCGTCTACAGGGAATTCAAAGACGTCAACGAATTCATGTCCGAACTCAAACGGCTCCTCCTCGCTCAAGGAAAAGAAATGCCTGCCGACCTCGCCGCGTCGTCGCCCTCTCTGCCTTCGAAAAACAAAAAACAATGATTTGACTGACTGGCTTTTAAGGAATAACTTTAAAAAGCTTTCACTTGAACTCCCTTTCAATCCGAATCCGACATTAGGATTCGGGAGCGATTGTTCAGAGCGGATGAAGTGCGAGGCGAAAGACGCATTTTTGAAGTAGGGGCGGGGTTGCCCCGCCCCAAATTGTCTTAGTTATTGGGCGCGGAAACCGCGCCCCTACTGAACAAAAAAAATTGGCTGTATCGAAGCAGTTCGCCGCTATGAAAATCGCCCCGGTTCGTCGGCTCTATCGACGAATCCGGATTTGCTAACGCGCGCCGCATTCGCGCGCTTTGGAGCGCCACAATTCATTGTCGCTTTGCCTTACCGGGAATTCATTCCCGACTTCAGTGCAGGACGGGAACGCCGATTCCCGCCGCCCTTTCCTTTGCCCGCCGACAAAATAAATGAACAGTAGGGGCGACCCGGCGGATCGCCCGTTGCTCCCCCCGCCGTCACGAAAAAAGGGGACTGGCAGCGCGCATCCCAGCTATGCCTGTACGCCTCATCGCCCCCCTAAGAAATCTTTCTCTTAGTGACTTAGTGACTTCGTGGTTCATATCCTTTTCTATCCCTTTATTCTCTCCCCCGGCCCACCCGCAACACCAAAGCATTTGAGCTGATAACGCGCGCCGCATCGCGCATATTTACAGCGAATAGAATATACGGTTCATGAATAATTGGGCGCCACCCACAATCTCGTTGTGGGTGTAAAACAGTTCGCATTCTGCCGGGCGCCACCTTCAAGCGTTTTTTGATTGTGGGTGAGCAACATTCACAATCACCCGCAACAGGGTTATGGGTCGCCCCCCCCCTTTTCTTTCCTCCACCGTCATTTCTTATTTTTTGTGCCGTCATTCCCGCGAAAGCGGGAACCCATTTTCGCTAAATAGCTAAACAGCCCCACGATAAAACTGTCAACAATCTCGGCCTGACCCCACATTGTGTGCATCACAGGATGAAGGAAAGGTCTCGATCTGATCCCAGATCATTATTCATTTTGAAAGCGACCTTCCAGAAAAGAATGTAGAAGTGTTGCTGCAAGACAAAGCACTAGGATTTGTTGTTGCACAGCAATGTATATTGAAAGTAGCTGGCTGACGGAGTGTGATGATTTGATGTTGATCATAAGAGTTTTTTGGCGAGGAAGGGCGCATAATTGCTTTTCAACCCGCATTCGCCGATTAAATAGGCGAACCGCGAGTGCTGGATCAGGTCTGCAATTTGTATTATTAAAAGGCGGATGGAATGGGGGTTAATTGCCTGCGTGGAAGACGGGAATGAATTCCCGGTAAAGCAAAGCGGCGATACATGAATCGACGCAGTCCAAATTAATGCATTTTTAGGCTGATCTATATGCCAAGTCTTTATTGGATATACCCATCGCACGCCCACAACCCCGTTGTGGGTGTAAAACAGTTCATATTCTGCCGGGCGCCACCTTCAAGCGTTTTTTGATTGTGGGTGAGCAACATTCACAATCACCCGCAACAGGGTTATGGGTCGCCACCCCCTTTTCTTTCCTCCACCGTCATTTCTTATTTTTTGTGCCGTCATTCCCGCGAAAGCGGGAACCCAATTTTGCCAAATAGCTAAACAGCCCCACGATAAAACTGTCAATAATCTCGGCCTGACCCCACATTGTGACCCCACATTGCCATGACCCCACATTGCCCGTCGTGAGCTTAGACTTGCGGATACATCATATATCAGACTGTTTCAGATCGTTTCATGTATGCAATATGTATCTTATGACACTATTTATGTTGGTTGATTGCGACTAATCCTGAATGGTTTAATTTGAAACGAAAGATTTATTGCTGCCATCGTAAGTCTAATAATTGCTATTATAAAAATAAAATGAAATAAAAATGCTTGAAAAGGCATCGAACCTGTATTACTAAAAATAAAAAAATAAATCGCTAAAGTAAGCAACAAAACAAACAACCAAAATACCATGATCAAGTATCTAAATACTATTTGAAAATATTTTCTTTTAAAATACTTCGACATTTTTGTTCCCAAATAAGTAAATCCGAAGATAAAAGCGAAATTCGCAAACCACGCAAAATAGAACGTCAATAGATGATTAGTCGTAATGAAATCTGAATCAATATTATTCTCTCCACTAAATGATATATTAGAAAAATCCGGCGCTGGAAAAACGTAGTTGATTATGACTCTTGATAAATATAAATGACTGCCATGCAAAGTGTTTTGATGAAATGTGAATAGTACCATCGCAAATAGCAAACAACAGAGGATATTTCTATTTGATGCTTTTGAGATAAGTTCTCCAGATGATATTAAAACAACGGCAGAAATCAATAAAAGAAAAATATTGATACCCAGATTTGATATTGGCATAACAAATGTAGGTAGTGCGCCTTCAATAATAGCATACTCAATAATAATATTCACTAAAAAAGCAGCAAAGATACATAAAATAATCTTGAGCGCTGATTTTAGCATGTTGGTTTACTACATCCCTGTCCAAAGTCGCAAATAATTACTAAAACTTAATCGCGACTGATTTTTTAATAGCCTTTCGCTTTACGGTAACGATTGCACGGTATCGCCGCTTTATATAAAGTTGATTCATCTCCTTTGTTGAGAAGCGACTAAGGTCGCTTATCTGAAAGCGACAATGAATTGTCAACTGGCTTCAACTGACCCTGAGCCTCCGAATATCGGGCATCACCACCTGCTAGGTTGTATGAATGCCAATCATTGATTATCATTCTACCAGAAAACCTCGCGAAAAACGTATCGCAAGCAGAAGAAAAGAACACAAGGCGTAGTTGGGTTACAACATGTCGCGGCGGGCGAGGAGGTCTTTGAGTTGGGATGCGGTGATTGTTTCGTCGCCGTCGGGTGAGACTCTAAGCGCCATGTCGCCGAGAACAATGTTGATGTTCTCGCCAATCGCGAAATATTCTCTCAATTCGGGTATTTCACGGATTATCGCAAACTGCGCTTCACTATAAGGCTTAATATTGGCAATATTTCTGATATCATCGGTATAGCGCGAGTCGTTCCACGTTCCGGCATCGAGATAGAAGGCGCGGCCCTGAACGGAACGGACGTTCGTTACATTTACAACATTGTCGTTTTTGTCCCGATAGGACTGTGTTTCGGGGAGAGGCGCAGCGGACTTCGCAAGATTGCCTGCATTTATGGACTGGTTGACGCCCCATGCGCCGCTCACCGCGTCTGCGGCTTCTTGCGTTCTGGTTTCCATGAGCATTTGTTCTCGATAGCGGGCGGCAGGCGCCGCGCTGAGGCGCATGTTCGGTTCTTCGACCAGATATGAGGTATATTCCGTAATTATGCCGTATTTTTTGCTTAAATAGGCTACTTCGGTGACGAGTTCGCGCTTATAATCGCCGCCGCCGCGCCTTATTTCTTCAATTAGAAGACCGATTCTGCGCGCCGCCCAAATCTGAGCAATGAAGGGGTTATTTCCGATTTTTTCCGGCGGGCGCAGGACGAATTCTTTTTTTGCTCCGGCAGCCATTCCGGTGAGCCGCACAGGGCCGGGAATGCCTGTGAATCTGCCTGCAACCAAGATATGTGAGCCGAGGAAGATGTCCGGCAGGGTGGCAGGGAGCATATCGGTGGCGTTCATCAAGCCGAAATCGAGACGGATGTCCGTCAGGGCGGGAGCGCTTATCATTCTGTAGAGAGCGCTTACTTTGACTTCGATGTCTTCTTCGGGGCGGACGTACTCAGCGGCTCCCCGGTTTTCGGCGGCGAGCTTGTCGAGGAGGCGAGTGTTGACGTCGAATCCGACGCCGAAGACGAAGAGGCGGATGTTTTTTGGGGCGCTGGAGGAGGCGTTGCGCAGGATGGTTGCGACATCCGTAGCGCCGACTGTGGGGAGGCCGTCAGTGAGGAAAATGACGTATGCGGGGCGGCCGGGGTCGTATTTCATGGAGAAAGCGGATTCGAGAGCGGAGTCGATGTTAGTTCCGCCGAGGGCCATTATGGAGTCGGCCACATTGAGCGCTTGGTCGACGCGTGAAGATTCCGCCTTTTGCAGCCCGTCGAAAAGAGGTTCCGCCCGCTCGTTGAAGAGAATCACGTTGAACCTGTCGGAAGGGCGCAGTCCGCGCAGGCAGAATTTCAACGCTTCGCGAGCCTGATCCATTTTTTCGCCTCTCATGCTGCCGGTGCGGTCGATGACGAACGCGATGTCGCTCGGGGCGATGTCGTCTTCAGGGAAATCCACCCTCGGAGACGCCATGAGCATGAAGAAACCGCCGTCCGAGGCGTCTTTGTGGGTGAGCAGGGTCATCCCGATGTCGTCTTCCGAAACGGAATAATAGAGAGCGAAATCGGCGCGCGGGGCTGTGGTGGAAACTTCAAAGCCGACTTCGGCGGACAGTTCGCCGTTGCGGTGGATGGATATGGGATGCGAGGGCGAATAGATGTTTTTTATGGGTTTTGAGGACTTGATTTTGACACTGACAACCGAAGGGGATTGCGCGGAAGAGGCGGGCAAGGGATAGACGTATCGGTAAGAGTTGCCGTTGGCTTCGGTGACGGAGTCATAGGAGAGGGAGACAATGCGCTGACCGCGCGGAGGGACGGGGTAGACGCTCGCTTTGAACATGTCGCGCTCGGCGAATTCGAGCAGGGCGGGGTCTTTTTGGCTCCTGACAATGCCCTCGTAAATTCTGCGGGCCTCGTCGCGGTTCAACAGTTTGCCGGGGACCATCGCGCCGTCGATTTCCAGAGACCAGCCGGTGACCGCCGCGCCTGCCGGGACGGGGAACAGAAACGTCGCCTCAAGCTCGCGCCCGCTGGAATTGGATATGGAGTGGACGGAGGTTGTGCGGGCGGCGCGGTCGTTGATTTCCACGTTGACGGACTTAGTTTCGACGCGCAGGGGAGTATCGGGGCGTTCCACAGGGGGCAGGGGGGGCCATGGGCCGGGCAGCACGATAGCCTGTCCTTCGGCTTTGTTCCCTTGAGAGAGCATTAGCGCGGCGAACAGCGCGGCGGCGGCGGCGAATCTGGTCGTTATTCTCATGGCGTCCTCCAGTTTATGCGCGACACTTGTTTCGACACCCGACGATGAGGGCGGTTCCAGTTGTTGAAAAATAAAAACCCGGTTCGTCGGTTCTATCTACGAATCCGGGTTGCTAAACAGGCGGCTCCTATACAAATATTCTTTTAGCAACATGAAAAATTATCATCGATAGGGAACCGAGCAGGATATGAGTTGTTCGTAAAGGGAGGCATAAAACAATGTTGTGGAAATAGCGAGAAAAATATATATAGAAAAAAACTATAAAACAAGCGGGTTGAATAGGTTAGCAAAGAAATTGCTATTGGCGGTAAAAGTTTATTGTGAAAAGTTACACAACCGGAACCAAAAGTAAAAAAATGGCACTTTGCATACAGATATATTTATTGTGAATAATTTAACAAAAATGCTTTACAACTGATTTGACGCGGAATATAATCAACCGCAAAATGGGAGTATATTGATTCCCTAAATATAAAGATGCGCTGAAATATAAAGGCGTGGCACGGAGTGGCGGGAATTTTGCTCAAGAAATGAAATATGCGGAATTTCCGGGCGTCGGAAAGAACGGACAGAAAAGCTGAACGCAGGCAGGCAAAAGGCGAAAAGCCGTTAAGGATAATAGAAAGCGTCGGCAACCCGGAAAGGGCGCCGAACATATAACGGGCCGGAAACCGGTTCGTCAGGCATCGGAGGAATGGCAGATGAGCAAGCAAAGCAGTTCGTATGGATGGGTGGTCACCTTTGCCGGCACGGGGATCAACCTAGCTCTGGGCGCGTTGTACGCGTGGAGCGTGTTCAAGAAGCCGCTGGCAAGCGCGTTCGACCTGTCCGACAAGAGCACGGCGTTGCCGTACTCTGTCGCGATTATCGTGTTCGCGCTGATGATGGTTCCGGCTGGAAGGCTGCAGGACAAGATAGGTCCGAGGGTTGTGGCGACGATCAGCGGAATACTCGTCGGATTAGGGTTTATAATCTCGAGTTTCGCGACGCCGGGCAATGCCCTGCCGTATCTGGTTATAGGGTTCGGCATATTGGCTGGATCCGGGATAGGATTCGGATACGCGGCGGCGACGCCTCCCGCGATTAAATGGTTCCCCCCGGAGAAAAAGGGTCTGATAGTCGGTCTGGTTGTCGGCGGATTCGGACTTGCGTCCGTCTATGTCGCTCCCCTTACGGACAGCCTTATCAAATCGAAATCTCCCGATCCCGCAAAAATCATCATGGAACAGGCTCCCGGAGCGGAAGCTCAGGTGGTGGAAGCGGGAATGTTGACAATGGATCAGGCCAGAGAGCAGTACTCGAAAGCCTGCTCGAACGCTTTCCGGATTCTGGGCGTGCTTTTCTTGGCGATGACGGTGGTTTTCGCTCAATTGCTGAAGAATCCCCCGGCCGGATACAAACCCGAACCGGTGGCCAAGAAGAAAGACGCAAAGGCCAAGCCCAAAGCAGCGGGGGCCGATTATTCATTAGCGGAAATGTTGAAGACTCCGCAGTTTTATATTATGTGGATAATGTTCGTATTCTCGGCCGGCGCGGGCCTGATGGTCATTTCATTCATGGCGAAGCTGGCCGCCGAGCTGAACACAGCAGGCAAGATAGCGTTCGCCGGGTTCGTTTTTGTGGCTATTCTGGCTATCGGCAACGCCAGCGGGCGCATCATCTCAGGGACGCTGTCGGACAAGATAGGCCGAACCACCACGATGTTCATCGTGTTCATTGTGCAGGCGGCTGTCATGGCGATGTTCCCGAGGCTGGAGTCGACAGTGGTGTTTGTTATCGGCTCACTGCTCGTAGGGTTCTGCTACGGCTCTTGCCTGTCGCTGTTCCCCTCGACTACAGCCGATTACTTCGGGATGAAGAACCTCGGACTGAATTACGGATTGGTATTCACAGCGTGGGGCGTCGGCGGATTTATTATGCCGCTCATAGCCGGAGCTATCAAAGACAGCACCGGTTCATACACGAATTCGTTCTATGTGGCGTCGGCGATCTGCGTTGTGGCAGCGTTGATGTCTTTCACGTTGAAGGCCCCTGCGGCCGCTTCCGCGCCCGACGCAAAGGGCAAGGGAGTCCCGGCTCCGGCCACTGTGAAAACGAAAGGCAAGTAATTTGCTCATAATTTGATTGCAGCAGCGTTTTTATAAACTCACCCTCTATGGCCCCCGCATTCTTTCGGGGGCTACTTTTTTTTGTCTCAATGACGCAAGAATTCAAGCATCCATCTTTGGATAGATATTGGTGACATTGATTTTTCTTTTTATTAAAAGGATATTTATGAATCGAGAAGGATTCGGGGCACAAAGCCGAACAAAAAAAAGAGAGCCTTACAGCCCTCGAAGCAACGTTTCAAAACTCACTCTCTATAGCCCCTCTGAAAACCACTCTAGTATTAGTAGGTCAAATGTAACATTTCGAACACATATATTCAAGATGGAATGTAAAATAAACCGACCTGATGTCAAAATAACCGACAGTTGATAGGACGGTGAAAGAAGGGTAGAAGCGGCGGCCAAAATTATTTTTTATTTGTTAATGCGGAGGCGTGTTTCTGTATTTGACAAGTATAGGATAAGCAGTTACGCAGTGATGTATCTGACGTTAATCTGAGAATCGGGCGGCGCTGCTTGCTTCGGCTGGATAACAAAGCTAGAGCAGGGCGGTTCCGGCGCGGACGGCCAGCCGCATGGCGTCGACTTTGGCGGAGCGCTCGGGCACGACCGGTTCGCAGTTTGCTAGGGCCTCGAACCATTCTTCTGGTCGGGGAGAGCGCAGGATGCCTTCGAGGTTGAACACGGCGACATCGTCAATGAGGGCGGCTTTGGCGGCCTGCATGTCGGGCAGAAGCTCTTGGGGAGCGCTGTAATACGGCTCGTCTTCCAGTTTGCCGATGTAGGTGACGCCGATGGATACGCCGGCTTGCTCCCAAAGGATTTCCTTCATGTCTCTCATCGTGGCGTACAGATACCATGTGGCGTCGCGCCTGTCGAGCAGGCCCCCGGAGTAGCCTGTAAGCATCGAGGTGTAAATCATGAACGAGATGACGTCCCAGTTGATGTTCGAGATTGGGGTTTCGAGGATGTCCTGAATGACGACGCGCCCGGCTATGATGTCCTCGACGACGAAGTTGGAGGCGGCGGCGATTGTTTTGACGCCGCGCGCGCGCATCTTCTCGGCTAGCAACGCGAATATGCGCGACGATGAATGGTAGCGCGTCATGTCTCTGTTCTGTTTGTAGACGCCGCGAAGGTTTTTCAGCAGTTCAAGGTTGCGGGATTTTTTCACCCGGTCCATCTGGTAGTGGGGCGTCTCGACATCGACGGCGAGCCAAGGAATGGAGAATCCTGAGGCGTCCGCCCAGTCGTAAACGCGCTCGCATTGAGCGGAGAACTCGACGGCGTTCGTCTCGCACGCCCAGTATCCCGCTTCGTCTCCGAGGAGCACCCATGCGGTGGTCTCCACGCCCGCCTGCTCGCACGCGGCGAACAGTTTTGCGTGGTCCTTGTTTATCCTCTCCGGAGGGAGCGCCATGGCGAGGTTAACATTGTAGCGGGACAGCAATTCAAGATTCTTCTTCTTGACGGCTTCCTTAGGATCAAGGTATTCAGCCCACACTCTGATTTTCATGTTGTCCTCCAACGCACTTTTCAACAACTTTATAGACGTGTGTTCCAACTCTATTCGGCCACCGTTCGGCTGGGTCAATGTCTATAGCTTTCGCTCTTTTTATGGCGTCAATGACTCTTTCTTCATATTTGTGGCCCTCAACATTCGGTTTTTTATATCCACCGGCCGCCTTTTTCAGCATCTTTTCCATTTCTCTGCTGCTTATGCGGTCTCTGTCAATGTTTTCGAAATGGAGATAAAGCCAACACTCAAAGCATGGGTTGCTGACAGCAAAGTTATAACCCTTCTGAGCGGCTTCTTGTATCACGCGTTTGAACTTGTCGATAGGCCATCTGTCTTTGTCGATCATCAACCAAAATTCATCCCTGTCGGAATCAAACTCATTTCTGTTTCGGAATTGGTTAAGATTGTCTATGATGTGCTCAGGAGATGATTTTCCTTCTTCAGAAGGGATGACTTCAACGTATACGGCGCTGTTCCGATATTTGATTTTTAAAACATCAAAATAATTTTTTTCTGTTTTTTGTCCCTCTGTGGCGATAAAGATCATTGAAGCATATCTTGAATCTATGCCTTTTTCGAACTTGCGTTTTTTTCTGTATGTGGGCATGTATAAAGACTATTCCTTAAAGAGTTTGCCGATATCTCCGAAGAAAGGCACGGCCCCGAATCTTCCCATTAAATAGCCCTTTCTTATGCTCAAATCCTTGCGGATATTAAAATCTGACAGGGAATACATGCGCGTTTGCTGCTCAGCGTCTTTTTCGACAAAAAAGATTTCATCGCGTCTGAGCAAATCAAGATCAAGAAGATTGCTTTCGTGCGTCGAAAAGACGATCTGGCTTCTTTTAAGGCTCTTATTATCAAGAAAATATTTTACCATAAATCTTGATAATAACGGGTGCATGCTTCTCTCTAATTCGTCAAGAACATATACTCTGTCCCGGTCCTTTTCGGCATAAAGAACCGGGGTTAGGTTCATCAATCTGAACGTGCCGTCGGATTCGTCCGCAGCGCCAAATTGAACGTTCTTGTTATCGCCGTGTCGCGTCTTGATTTCAAGAGAATAAAAGCCATCGTCTTTTTTAATAATATTTTTTATTTGGTTTCCTTTGCCAATAGCTATAAGGTTTTCGTTATTAGGCGAACGAAGTTGCCTAACCATTTTATTTCTCTCTTCTTCCGGGAGAAGAGAAGTAAACTTTTCGAAATCAAAGGGTTCTTCGACTACTTCAACTTTGCTGATGCCTGTATCCGCATTGGTGATAAAATCATTGAAGAAGGTTTTAAAAGAAGGCTCATTAGCCAACTTCCACGGCAGACTTCTAAAAGGCGCGTTTGGCGGAATCACAAGAAGCGTTTTATCGAACCAATCTAAAGCGATATTGAGTTTTTCAAACTTCTTGTCTTTAATCTTAGTTGACTCAGTCAAAAAAAGGCATTGTTCGTGAGTTCCTCGAGCGACGTAGTTCTTTAGATATTTCCAATCTTCGCTATTCTTTTCGGCAAGTTGAGGGCCTATTTCGACGGAGACGCCTTTCGATTCAGATGTCTTTCTGACAAATAGCATGACTTCTCTTGTTTTCGGTATGGAATATAACCATTCTTCCAACACCCTATTTCTGTCAATTACGAATCCGTATGTATATATCTCATTTTTAATCTTTATAATAAATTCGAATGTAGTCGGTTTTGTTTTACATTCAGGATCAAGTTTAAACCAATTAGATGAAACCGATGAAAAAAAATCCTTTCCTTCAATAATGAAGTTCTTAGCATGAAAAATGGACGTTATTAAATTCGATTTTCCTGCGGCATTGGCTCCGTAAAGCGCGGCTGCGCGAACTAAACTGATTTTCTTTCCGTTTTCCTTCTTATATATGTGGCCAAGATGATCTTTGATCTTATCGCTTGCGATCAGGTTCAAGCCAGCTTCTTGATTTATTGAAAGGAAATTTTCCACATGGTATTGGATAAGCATCTTTATCTCATAATCCTCGCATTATTCACGGTTGGCGCAGTTAAAGGGCAATGAGCGCCGCTTATAAATAAGATAATATGTGAAATAATCGCAGAATGCAAGCTTGAAAAACATATTGTTTCACTCCGGATTCGCTGATAGGATCGGCGAACCGGGTTAACATCTGATGGGGCAGGGGAGAGGCGGGGGTGAAAAAGAGCCAAAAATAAAAAACCCCGGCGGCGTCCTACTCTCCCACAGGGTCACCCCTGCAGTACCATCGGCGCTGGAGGTCTTAACTGCCGTGTTCGATATGGGAACGGGTGTTTCACCTCCGCCATTGCCACCGGAGTAAAAAATCATTTTAAGATATAAAGGTTCAGACAGCGCCCGAGCCGGGCGTTGAAAAGCGCATAGTGAGTTCATAGTTTCGAGGCAAATATGATGTGGCGCGCGGGCAAGCGCGCCGGATAATTGCAAATGGTCAAGCTATCGGCCGATTAGTACCGGTCAGCTAAAAGCGTTGCCGCTCTTACACACCCGGCCTATCAACCTGATGGTCTATCAGGGGCCTCTCGCGTCTTTCGACGCATGGAGATCTATTCTTGAGGTGGGTTTCGTGCTTAGATGCCTTCAGCGCTTATCCCATCCCGACATGGCTACCCTGCTATGCCGCTGGCGCGACAACAGATGCACCAGAGGTCAGTCCACTCCGGTCCTCTCGTACTAGGAGCAGAGCCTCTCAAATCTCCAACGCCCGCAGAGGATAGGGACCGAACTGTCTCACGACGTTCTGAACCCAGCTCACGTACCGCTTTAATGGGCGAACAGCCCAACCCTTGGGACCTTATACAGCCCCAGGATGCGACGAGCCGACATCGAGGTGCCAAACCTCCCCGTCGATGTGAACTCTTGGGGGAGATAAGCCTGTTATCCCCGGGGTAACTTTTATCCGATGAGCGACGGCCCTACCACTAAGAACCGCCGGATCACTAGGTCCGACTTTCGTCTCTGCTCGACATGTCTGTCTCACAGTCAAGCCCCCTTATGCCCTTACACTCAACGCACGATTTCCGACCGTGCTGAGGGGACCTTTGAGCGCCTCCGTTACCTTTTGGGAGGCGACCGCCCCAGTCAAACTGCCTACCTGACAATGTCCTGCGCCCGGATTACGGGTCGGAGTTAGGGTTTCAACCTAATAAGGGTGGTATCCCAAGGTTGGCTCCAGGAAACCTGACGATCTCCTATCAACGCCTCCCACCTATCCTGTACATACTAGGCCAAAAACCAATGCCAGGCTACAGTAAAGCTCCACGGGGTCTCTCCGTCCTTCTGCGGGAAACCCGCATCTTCACGGGTATTGCAATTTCGCCGAGTCCCTTGCTGAGACAGCGCTCAAATCGTTACACCATTCGTGCAGGTCGGAACTTACCCGACAAGGAATTTCGCTACCTTAGGACCGTTATAGTTACGGCCGCCGTTCACTGGGGCTTCGGTCGAGAGCTTCGCGTTGCCGCTAACCCCCTTCCTTAACCTTCCAGCACCGGGCAGGTGTCAGTCTCTATACATCAGCTTACGCTTTAGCAGAGACCTGTGTTTTTGGTAAACAGTCGCTTGAGCCATTTCTCTGCGGCCTCTTCGAGCTAACCGGAAGGTTTGACCCTTCCGAACACCCTAATGAGGCGCCCCTTATCCCGAAGTTACGGGGCTATTTTGCCTAGTTCCTTAGCAAGGGTTCTCTCGCTCGCCTTGGGATTCTCTCCCCGTCTACCTGTGTCGGTTTGCGGTACGGTCACCCGCACATCTCCCTAGAAGTTTTTCCCGGCGGCATGGGATCAATCAGTTCCCCTTTTCCGAAGAAAAGAGTCCTCGTCGCCTTTCAGGCTGTATGAAGGCATGCATTTGACACACCCTCGCCCTACGGGCTTAAACACGCGCGTCCATCAGCGTGCTGACCTACCCTCCCGCGTCACTCCATTGGTAATAACGTTGTGCAGGTGGTGCAGGAATATTAACCTGCTCGCCATCGCCTACGCCTTTCGGCCTCGGCTTAGGGCCGACTAACCCTGGGAGGACGAACCTTCCCCAGGAACCCTTAGACTTTCGGCGGATAAGATTCTCACTTATCTCTCGCTACTCATACCGGCATTCTCACTTCCATACAGTCCACCCGTCCTTACGGTCGAGCTTCAATCCATATGGAACGCTCCCCTACCACTGCATGCTCCCTCGGGAACATACAATCCGCGTCTTCGGTACCGAGCTTAGCCCCGTTACATTTTCGGCGCAGAATCGCTTGACCAGTGAGCTGTTACGCACTCTTTAAATGGTGGCTGCTTCTAAGCCAACATCCTGGTTGTCTTTGTAACTCAACATCCTTTTCCACTTAGCTCGATTTAGGGACCTTAGACGGCGGTCTGGGTTGTTTCCCTCTCGACTATGGAGCTTATCCCCCACAGTCTCACTCCCAGGATACGGTTGACGGCATTCGGAGTTTGATTGGGTTTGGTAACCTTGTGGGGCCCCTAGTCCATTCAGCGCTCTACCTCCGTCAACTATTACCTGAGGCTGCCCTTAAAGGCATTTCGAGGAGAACCAGCTATCTCCAAGCTCGATTAGCTTTTCACTGCTATCCACAGCTCATCCAAATCCTTTTCAACGAATATTGGTTCGGGCCTCCACATGGTCTTACCCATGCTTCACCCTGGCCATGGATAGATCGCCTGGTTTCGGGTCTACAACATGCGACTGAACGCCCTGTTCAGACTCGCTTTCGCTCCGGCTCCGGGTTAATCCCCTTAACCTTGCCGCATATCGTAACTCGCCGGTTCATTCTACAAAAGGCACGCTGTTAGGCTGTCACACGAGCAAGCCCGCATGACATAGCCCTCCAACAGTTTGTAAGCGCACGGCTTCAGGTACTATTTCACTCCCCTAACAGGGGTGCTTTTCACCTTTCCCTCACGGTACTGGTTCACTATCGGTCGCCGGGTAGTATTTAGCCTTGGAAGGTGGTCCTCCCGGATTCCCACAGGATTGCACGTGTCCTATGGTACTCAGGTGTCGCGCTTCGAGTTGCTTCCTTTTCGCCCACGGGGCTTTCACCCTCTGTGGCGCTGCTTTCCAGTCAGCTTAGACTAAAGAAACAATTTGTAACTCTTAGGCCCATTTGCGGATGAACCATGCGCGATCCTACAACCCCGTGAAGGCAACGCCCGCAAGCTTGACATCTTCACGGTTTAGGCTGTTCCCCTTTCGCTCGCCACTACTCAGGGAATCTCGATTGATTTCTTTTATGCGGGGTACTGAGATGTTTCAGTTCCCCCACTTCTCTTCCCGAAAGCTATGTATTCACTCTCGGGATGACAGGGCATTACCCCTGCCGGGTTACCCCATTCGGAAATCGCCGGATCTAAGGATGCTTGCTCCTCCCCGACGCTTATCGCAGTTTGCCACGTCCTTCATCGACTCCCGGCGCCAAGGCATCCACCGTACGCTCTTAATTGCTTGACCAAAAATTGGCAAAATCGGCAATACCTCTGGCTATTTATCACTATGCACTTTTCAAGGTCCGGCGGTCTCAGCGGCCCACCCCGCTTCTCGACCAATAAAAAAAGCCCCGGAGTCCGGGGCTTTTGATTCTAAGTTTCAAGCCCGGATCATTTCAACTTCTTTGCTTCCGTTGTACCGCTTCTCTTCGAGCGCTTCAATAGTCTTCCATTTCCACTTGTCACAACCAGAAAAATATTCTAACGCCTTTCACCCGGTCATGTCAAGATTTTTTCAAATTATTTTTTTACCCCTCTATTTTTCCTCTCCAACCAGTCTTTATTATAAGCGCTCAAACGCTTTCTGTAAAGCGCCTCCGCTCATTTTCAGCCGCCGAAGTAGAGGGCCGCCGCGATGAACAGCGCGATGGCTTCCATCTGGAGAATTCCCAGAGCGGCGACAGCTATTGCGCATGCCGCGGCAACAGATGCGGCCCCTGCGCCTGTCTCCGCTCCGACGCCGGGCGCGTTCTTTTCCGTTTCGCGACTGCCGTATATGTAATTATATAATATTCTTATATATATCAGCGCCATCGCGATTAAAGCTGCGCCTATGAAATGAGCTATGTTTCCGTTTATGAAGTGCGTCAGTTTAGAGGCGGCTGCGTGCCCGGCGGCGGGCGGGAGCGCGGCGAGGGAGAAGAAGACTGCGGCGGCGGCGAGAGCGCGAGCTTGGTTTTTAGCCGCGCCTTCGGCGGGGATGGCGAAAGCGCCTGCTGTTCCTATTGCGTGGGCGGCAAGATACAGGAACATGACGGCGTTTCCCGTGGGGCCTTCGATGAGTGCGGAGGAGAGGGCGAGGCCCGTGTGCGCGGCGCCCATGCATGCGACGGCGCGCCTGCGTTTTCCTCCCGCAGCGGCCGCCGCCGCTATCGAGAAGGCCGCGCTCGCGACGATCGCGGCTGACAGTCCTGCGCGCCAGCTTTCTTCTATTGCGGGCATTGCGATGTGGAGCGCCCTGAAGGCGGCGACCGCTCCTGCTGTTTTTGCGGCTCCGCTCATGAATCCCGCCAGAGAGCCGGGAAGTTTTTCGAAATCTTTTCTGACGAACAGCGCTCTTGCGACGGGCGACATTTTGTATATGAATCCGAGGGCGAACAACGCGAATCCCGTCAGGAGAAATGAATCGCCGAGAGCCGCGCCCGCTCCGGGGTTTGCGAAAGCTCCCGCGTTCTCCATGATGTCCGGAGCAGCCGCGCTAAGCATGAGATAGAACTTGATTTCGTAGATGCCGGTTTCGCCTGTGGCGTAGTGGACAATCAGCGACCCGGCGATCATGAGGGCTGAGGCTGCGGCGGAGAGCGGAGCGTCGGCGCGCGGGCGTTTTTGAGGTTGCGGCAGGTCGCGGGCGCTTGAGCGGGCCGCGAGCAGAATGGCGGCTGAGGCCGTCTCGGCTCCGGCAATAAGAATGATCAGGTTCCCTGCGGACGCGACGAGCATGAGGCCGGCCAGCGCGACGGTCAGCCATGCGTGGAAAGATGGCGGGAGGGCCGAGCGGGACGAGTGCGCCGCCGCCGCGCAGAATGAAACTATCAGTATCAAGTGAGAAAGGAGGGAGTAGTTGTCCACTATCAACGCGCCGTTGAAGGCGAACTGTCCGGAGTTCCAGAGGGAGGCGCAGAAGGCGGCGGCGGTCAAGGCCCCGAGGATGGATATCCTCGCGGGGGCGGTCGATTTCCGGTTGTCGAACGCCGGGCCGAACATGAAGAGGACGAGGGCGAACGCTATGACCGCTATGAAAGGAAAAGAGAGTTTGATGTCCAAGTCGGTTGGAATGAAGCTCATCGGCTATTTCGTCGCGAGCGCCGGCTTGCCCCCGGATTGCACTAGGGGAACCCGATAAACCGGGTTACGAGCCTGCGCGCAGCCTCTCGTATTCGTCCATCGCGAACCCGTCAGTCATGCCGGCCACGTAGTCGCAGACCATCCTGTGAACGGAGGCTTCGTCGTCCCGGCGCATGGCGTCCTCCGGCATCAGGGAGGGGTTGTTCAGGTAAATTTTAAAAAGGCCGTCCACTGTTTCGAGGGCGGTGTCGGACATTTTAAGGACTCTGGGGTCGCGGTAGAAGTTGCGCATGAGAAACCCTTTAAGTTCGGCGGCGCGCGATTCCATGCCCGCGCTGAAGCCGACGAGGGGGGAACGGGCGGAGCGGACGTCGGCGACGGTTTTCACTCCTGCGGCGGCCAGCCGCGCTGTGGTTTCGGCCAGCGCGTCAGTCACTTGGATGTCAATCAGCCGCCGCACCAGTTGGTATCTTCGCATTTTTTCGCTTCCGGCCAAAGCGGGATGGGACATGCTTTCGAGGGCTTCCCGGCAGAGGGCCACTTGGGATATTTGTTCTTCGGAACAGATTCCCGACTTGAGGGAGTCGTCCAAGTCGTGGCAGGCGTAGGTTATGCCGTCGGCCAGATTTACAATCTGGGCCTCGATTGTGGGATTTCCAGCGGGGCCTTCCCAGCAGGCGGGGTCGGGGGCGTCATAGTCGGTGGTATGTTTGATTATGCCCTCGCGGACTTCGTAAGACAGGTTCAGGCCGGGGAAGTCGGGGTAACGGGATTCGAGCAGATCGACCACGCGAAGGCTCTGGCAGTTGTGTTCGAAACCGCCACGCTCCTCCATAAGTTCGTGGAGGGCTTTTTCGCCGGCGTGGCCGAACGGCGGGTGGCCGAGGTCGTGGGCGAGCGCCACAGTTTCCGCCAAGTCCTCGTTGACACCGAGCGCGCGCGCCATTGTGCGCGATATCTGGGAGACTTCTATCGTGTGGGTCAGCCTTGTTCTGTAGTAATCGCCTTCAAACGCGACAAATACCTGAGTCTTTTTTTCAAGTCTTCTGAACGCCGAGCAGTGGATGATGCGGTCGCGGTCGCGCTGGAACGGTCCTCTGAAAGGGTGTTCGGCCTCCGGGCGGGCGCGCCCGGCGGAGTCCTCTTCCCGCATTGCGCAAGAGGCGGTCGGCGCGTTTTTGAATCTGGATAGTTCAGTCATCCTGTTGTTCCCGCTCGATCAGGGGAGCGCAGCATCTGAATCCGTTTTCGCGGTTCTGGTCTCCCATAGGGCGGAAGTCCCTGAACGAACATCTTGTGAACACTGGCCAGTCCGAGTGGCTCCCGCCTTTGAGAAGCCTGCCGCCTTCAGGGCGGGGGCGCGGCCCGGCCCCTGGTCTGGCGTACACCCACTCGGCGACATTTCCGTTCATGTCATACACGCCGTCGAAGCTGAAACAGTTCTTTCTGGCGCCTGACGGCTCGACGCCGTTCGTTTTGATGTTGCATTCGCCTTCGACGTATGTGTCGCCGAAGCTCCAGACCTTGTTTTCCGGCCCTGCGCACGCGCGCTCCCACTGATGTTCGCCGCAGAGGATTTTGCCCTGTTTCCTGCACAAGTCGACGGCTGTCTCCCACGATACGGCTGTCTTCGGTTTCTTTCCGGGCGTGTTCGGATACTCGAACCTGTCTATGCAGTATGGAGGCACATATACGGTTTCACGCGGCGTCTCCCTCTGGAACCACGACAGGTAGCAGCCGCCCATAGTTTGTTTGCAGAGTTTAAAAAGGTATTCTGTCTCCGGTTCGGTCGATCCCATAACGAACTCACCGGCGGGGATGGGAACCATGCCGCGGGGGCAAGGCTCTTTGACGATTTCAACCTGAACGGCATTCGCGGGCCGGGAAATAATCAGCGGCAAGGCTGCTATCAGGGCCGCAGCCAACGCCGTCGCGCCGCCGCGTCCGCATATCCGGCGGCCGGCAAGCGCGGGGCTGAAATTTTTGTGATTTGATTCAAAGGCGGAAATGTTTTTCAGCGAATCCTGCCCCAAACATCCGAGGGAAAAACGCTTTCGCGCGCCTAAGAAACGTTTTCGGATTGCTTCTGTCATAAGTTTTTCATAAGCGCGAGGCCGCCGTTCTCTGCCGCGCGGCGACGATCTCCTGAATATCAACAAGCGCGACCGCCGTCAGTCGAAATCGACGCCGCAACCAGCGCAGAATTCGGCGTCAGAGGGACATTCCAGCCCGCAACAGGAGCATATTTTGACGTCCGCGGCGGCGGCGGGGGCTGGACTCGGCGCGGTCGGGGCCTCGCTCGCGATTTCGGGAGCCGGAGCGTATTCGTCGACGTATCCGGCGGCGGCTTCCTCAAGCGACATCGCAGGCTCGGCGGGCTCCGTTGGGAGAGCGTCGCTTTCAAGTTCACCGGCTGCCAACAGAGGAGTTCCGCACGCCAAGCATATCGAAGCGCCGGGTTCGCCCTCAACCCCGCATCCGGGGCACACCGGGATATCGGATGTTATATCTGCGATGGATGCCGGGGCATGCCGTTCTTCAATTTCAGGTTGCGCGGAAATCTCTATTTCGGCGGCTGGGGCAGGCTCTGAAAGGCTGTGTCCGCATGTGCCGCAGAAAGTGTCGTCCGGGCCGATGTCCATGCCGCAATTCGGGCAGGCCGACGCCGAAAGCGGGGCTTGCGGCTCGTCTGCGGCGAGCGCTTCAGGCGCAACCGCACCTTTGTCAATCGAAGCTCCGCACATTATGCAGGTCTTTGCTCCCGGAGGAACTTGCAGTCCGCATGACGGGCAGTTTCTCGATTCCGGTTTCATGCCTCTGCCGCCGAACGGGTCGATTATTTCCACCGGCTCAGGTTCAGGTTCGGGGATATATTCTTCTTCGGGCGCGCCGAGATCGGGCGGCCTCTGTATCTCTTGAGTTAAGTCGAAACCGCAGACATTGCAAAGAGCGTCGCCGGGAGTCACGTCCATGCCGCAGTTCGGGCATTCCGTTTTGGGCGGTTCCGCTTGTTTAGGAGCGGGCGCGTGAGCCGAAGCGGCAGAAGGCGCGTGGCCTGAAAGTTTGAACCCGCATTCGCCGCAGAACTCGTCTTCCGCAGAGGCGGCGGCTCCGCATCCGGGGCAGACCGCCCCCGACTGTTGCTGGGCCGCCGGGGCTTCTGCTCCAGCCTTCATGCCGCATTCGCCGCAGAAGGCGTCTTCGGGCGACATTGCCGCTCCGCAGCCGGGGCATACGTTCGCGGCAGCGGACGGCGCGGGGGTTGCGTCCGCTCCTACCGGCATTCCGCAGACGCCGCAGTATTCGTCTCCGGGTTCGAGTCCCGCCGAGCAGCCTTTGCAATGCGCTCCTGAAATTATTCCTTCGAATCCGGCGCCGGAGATAGGTTCGACTTTCGCGCCGCATTCGCCGCAGAAAGTGTCTTCGAGGGCGATTCTCGCGCCGCAGGCGGGGCAGTCCCTTCCGGGGGCGCCGCTTTCGTCGGCAGGCGCGTCGGAGGTTTCCGGCGCGTATTCCTGCTCGGCGATATATTCATCCGGCGTTTCGTTCGCGGGAGGCACGTATTCGGGCAGCCTGCCTGTGAGTTTCGCGCCGCAGCTTCCGCAGAAGATGTCCCTGACATCGACCGGCTCGTCGCAGTCCGGGCAGGGTACGGTGTTGAGGCTCGTTTGTTCGCCTTCCGCGTACTGGCCGATGTCCTGCTCAAGCTCGCTTCCGTCGTCCATGCACCATTTGTAGTCGCCGGGGAACTGTCTCCGGCAGAAGGGGCAAATCATTTGAGACACTGGGCACCTCCGTGATGAGGCCGCTTAAGAATTATCGATATGTTCAAGCCGCCCGCCCGGCCTCTGTATGAAGCAAAAAGGTTGGGCCTGCATTTAGTGCATACTCCGGCGGAAAATACATTTTTCGGATTCACGCCCGCCGCTTCCAGTCTCGTTCTGCAACAGGCGTCAAGGTCAAGCCGGGGGCCGCCTGTCTCTCTGGGTCTCAGATGCTTCCGGTCGGAATCCGAAAGCCTCTCAAGAAGCTCTCCGCCTACCTCGTAACAACAAAGGCCTACGCATGGGCCGAGCCGGGCGGATACCCCTTGCGGGTTCGTACCGAACTCCCGTTTCATAGCCGCTAAAGCGTTTTCGATAACTCCCGACGTCATGCCCCGCCATCCGGCGTGAACGGCGGCCATCGCGCCGGATTCGGGGTCGGCCATCAGAATCGGCACGCAGTCGGCGGTGAAGACGGCGAGGGCGGCCCCTTCCGCGTTCGATATCAGGGCGTCCGCGTCGGGAAGGAATCCCGAAGCTTCGTTCTGTCCGGGGCCGGCGACCGCGACGTCCGCCGAATGTATCTGTTTGGCGAACGAAAGGGAGCCGGGCGGCAGTCCGAGGGCTTCGCAGAGTCTGTCGCGCGCCTGTTTTGCCGCGTCCCCGCCCGTTCGAGCGAAATCGACTAGCGGCGGCAGTCCCGGAGCGGACATCGCTCTTGTGGCGAACGCCGCCGAGAACCCGCCGGGCATCTCGTCGCCGACCGGCCACAGCGCCGCTGTCGACTCTCCTCGGCTGACTCTTTCAATCTCCTGTTTCAAGGTTCAGTTTATCCCCTCGCGCGCCATCAGTTCCCGCGCTTTGTCCGCCCATTCGCTTTCCGGGTGTCTTTTCGCGAGCGCCATCAGTTCGTTGCGCGCCAAGGGGACAGCGTTGTGAGATATATAAAGCTTACCAAGCTCGTATCTTGATTCGGGGTTGTCGGGGAAGATCTCGAAGCTTTTTTCGAAGCAATCGATAGCGCCGAGGATGTCGCCTTTGGATTCGAGCGCGCGGGCCAAGAGGGTCAGGGCGCGCGTCCTTGAGCGCGGGTCCGCCTCCGACTCGGCGAGAGCCTCGAGCAGCTTTAAAGCTTCGTCCGCGCGTCCCGTCCGTTGCAGGGCTTCGCTCTTCAGCAACACAAGTTCGGCGTCGTCGGACATTTCCATCCCGTCGATGCGGGCGGAGATGTCGTCCCAGCGTTCCGCCTGTTTGAGGCACTCGAAAAGCGTCGTCTCGACGTCGGGGTCTTCCGTTCCCGCTCTTATGGCGGCTCCATAGCAGTCCGCCGCGCGCGAGCTCATGCCCCTCTGCCTGTATAGGTCGCCCAGCAGTTTGTTCGCTTCAGGCGACCCGCCGTTCTTTTTTACGGCCGTCTCCAGCGCGTTCATCGCCATTCCGGGCCGGCCCGAAAGTTTGAGCAGCCACGCGGCTGCGAGCGCAGCGGCGTCTTCCGCCGCCGGGTCGGCGCGGACTTCTCTGACCTTGTCCAGCCAGTCGGACACTTCCGTCGCGGCAGTCTCCGAGTCGTCCGCCGCGGCTTGCATCTCATGGAGAATTGATTCTTCTCTTTCGCCCGCGGCCAGTTTTGCGGCCCATCCCGACAGCTTGTCCGCAAGAGACAGAGCAGGCGCGCTCGGTTGCGCCGGTTCATCCGATGCTTCAAAAGCGTCGATGTCAGCCTGCGAAATTGCGTCCACGGCAGTCGCCGGCTGCTGAGCTATCGGCTCCGCGTCGAGACGCTGTTCCGTTCGCTTAGGTTCCGCCGCCGTTTCGTTGAAGAGAGGCGTTTCTTCCGCGTCGCGGTAGTCGGCCCCTGAAGGTATGTAGGCGTCGACGGCGTCGGCGCTAAGTTTTTCCACAGCGCTCGCGCCGGACAAATCAGTTTGTGTTTTGATGTAAGATTTCGCCGCAGCGTTTGGGTTGACTCCGGTTATCCGTTGAGGTTGAGCCGAAGGTTTTGTTTCCGATGATACGCGCTCAGCGGCGGCGGGTTCGGGTTGTTTTTCCTCGGCGCGCGCCGCGCTCTCGGTTTTGTCCTGCTTGCGTTCCGGCTCGGCAGCGGAGGAAGTTTCCCCGCGCAGAAGCGCCTTCGGGTCTATCCCTTTCTTTTCCAGCCGGGCTATCCAGTCCGACACCAGAGAAGCGGCGTCCCCGCTTTTTTCAGCTTCCGGGGCGGCCCGCAGTTTTTCCCTTTCAGGCGCTTCCGCAGGCTCTTCCTCGTGGACGAAGCCGTACTTGTCCTGTATCTCCGCTATGCGGTCGAACACTTCACGCATCATCTTGCGGTAGTGTTTCACCTCGTTGTAGTGGAATCTCAGCTTGAGGCCGAGAGTCTGCACCTCGTCGCGATCCAGCGACACTTCGAGACGCCGCTCTATGTCGTCGAGTTTTTTCCGGTAGTCTTTGATCAGATGATTGAACAAGCGATTTTCCGCTCCAATTAAATATTGCGAAATTATTTAAGGTTCACGAAAGCCATGCGCATTTCGGAAATCACGGCCTCTAGTTGTTTTGCCAGAGCCGGGTCCACTTCCGAGCGGGCGGCTTCGAGCAGCGCCGCGCAGAAATCTATTCCCAGTTTCGCCTGCGAAAGGTCCCTCACTGAGAGGTTTGTGACCGGGTTGGGTATAAGCCCAAGATGCATCATGACCTGTCCGTTGAGCATGTTGAAGATGAAGATGACGACCTCTTGGATGGTGGGTTCCGGCTGGTCCGGTTCCGCCGCGCCTTCTGCCGCTAGAACGTCCGCGAACTTGTCCGACAGCTCGTTGAATATTTTTGTGATGCGGGCAATCTTGTCCATGTTCTGCTTGGGGGACCTGTTCTTCTTGATGATAAGCCCCAGCGCGAAAAGAGCCTGTTCCCGAATAGTTCCCAGAGCCAGCCTTACGGCGTCTTCTATTCTGTAATCGCGCTCCTGCCCGTCATCTTCGTTCTGTGCGGCGTCGCCGGCGTCAGCCGCGGCTTCCGGCTCCGGTTGCGCTTGTTCCTCCGCCGGGGGCGGGGTAGGGGGAGGCGGGGGGGGAGCGTCCGCAGGCTCGATCTCGTCTATATCGAACCGCTTGTCCACCACGCTGTATTTTTTCTTCTCGGTCGTCTTCCCTTTTTCATCCATTGCCGCTGTTCCTCCTTCGTCGCCCAGCCTCAGTACGGCCCGACCACTATCTGTTCGTTTTGTTCGTGGAAGCTGGAGTGGTTAATCTCGCTTCGCACCGCCATGGACGCGTTCGGGGAGATGAACTTAACGCCCGGATACGTCTTGCCGCGCACCTTGCATCTGCCTTTGTCCAGCTTGTTGAGTTTGTCCTGCAGGAAGTTCATTTTCGCGGTGTCAGCTTCAATCGAGGAGCGGAGGCTGTGGAAGAGAGGAACCACCTTCTTCAGCAGTTCCTTTTCCTTGTCGTTCAGCCCGTCGGCGCCCTTCGATTTGAGCGATTTTATGTGGTTGGATATCTTCTCGAACTGCACTTTGTTGTCTTCCAGCTTCTTCTTTATTTCGTCGTGCATGTTTTTAATCTTCGGGTTCACGCCGATTTCAATCACGGTGTCCGTGAATGAAGGCGAGCCGACGTTTGCCAAGTCGAATATGTTGCCGCAGGAAGCTTTGCCCCCGGTGATGCTGCCTTTGGAGTTGGTGAGGATGATGTCGTCTCCGGCCATGAGGATGCTGCTTCTGGCCTGCTGGCCGAGGACGATATTGTGTCCGGCGTCTAGGATTCCGCTTTCGACGGACCTGATGGTAATCGAGCCGCCCGCGACTATCTTGCCTTCGCCTGTTCCGTACAGGCCGCCGCGCACCCGCACGTCTCCTCCAGCCTCGATGTGCGCCTTCTCGATGTTTCCGTGTATCTCTATGTCGTCAGTGGCGTTTACCACGAAGTCGCTTTGCACGTTCCCGGTTACTATCACCGTTCCGTTGAAGTTGATGTTGCCCGTTTTATAGCTGACGTCGCCGGTCACTTCGTATACCGCGCTCACGTTGATTTTGCCGTCTCGCAGTATGGGCTGTCCGCTCTGCGTCGCGATTACCGTCATCCCGTCGTCGGAGACCGCCGTGTTTTCTCCGACCGGCATCTTTATATCCCGTCCTTCTTTCGCGGGCATCTTTTCTCCGAGGCACGTTATGCCTTCCTTGCCCTCTACCGCCGGGATTTTTATGGCTAGAATCGTTCCCTCCTCGACGCTTTTGATAAGATTGATGTTCCTGTGGTCGACGTTGCCGTGTTCGTCCGCGACCACTTCAGCTTTCTTTTCCGCCGCAGTGTCGAACTTGTATTCGATGCTGGCAGGCACACCGTCCGACGGCGGGGTTCCCTTGGCCACTATCACCTCGGTGTTGAAGCTGCCGAACATAAAGATGTCGTTGATGGCCTCTTCGTCTATTCCGTGCACGACGCCCACTTTTTTTAGCTCGTCAAGCACGTCCTGCTTGGTCACTTCCTTTGAATGATCCATAGGCGGAACTACGACGGCGTACACCTTCATCTCGTCGTCGCTTACGCGGATCGCCACCGCTTCTCCTTCAGGCGGCTTGTGGTGATCCGTGTATTGTTTGTCGAAGCCATCCATCGCTTTTTGAATTTCATCAAAATTTGTGTCGTTTTTTTTCTTGTCCGGCATAATGTTCTCCGCTCCTTTAATGTTTATTTCCGCGTCGAGCCCTTTCCCTCAGCGCGGACCGGCTTCCTTGACGAGCTGTTCCAAGTGCGCCTTCACTTCCGCTTTCTTCGCTTCGTCTTTTGACAACGCCAGATACTCCTCGAACGCTTTGACAGCGGCCGGGATGTCCTTTATATAAAGTTCGAATAGAACACCGAGATTGAATTTCGCGTCGGCGTACGCGGCGTCCGCGACGGACGCTTTTTCAAACTGCGCTTTCGCCTCGTCATATCTTCCAGTCCGCATGAGCGCGATCCCCAAGTTGTCCATGCAGATAGCGTAGTCAGGTTTGACTGAGATGGCTTTTTCGTAAAGCTCGATCGCGGCGTCGAACTCGCCTGTTTCGCGTTTCGCCGTGCCCATGCCGCATAGGGCGCGCGGATGCTCCGGGTCCAACTGCAACGCCTTCTCGAACAGAGGCAAGCTCTCGGCGAATTTTCCATTCGCGACTAAAGCGATAGCTTTAGCAGCTAGTTCGTCCGCCGGCGCAGCTTCCGGGGCGGGCGCTTTTTTGCTGCATCCTGAAAAAAGCGCCGCGGCCACAAGCGCCGCCACAAATGTCAGAGAGGTCTTTTTTGTCTTTTTCACGGCAAGGTTTCCCTTCATACGAAATCGATGTTTTTTATCGACCTGACCACGGCAAGCCCTCGCGTCGCCCTCGCGTTCGTCGGGTCGAACTCAAGCGCCCGCCGGAAACTCTCCTCCGCTTTGTCCATCAACTGCTCGCTGTGCGCTCTGTAGCATTCCGCGAGGTTCAGCATCGCCTGCGCATACCTCGGATTTATCTTCAGCGCGGTGAGAAATTCTTCCTGCGCAAGCCCAAACTGTCCTCTCTTCACATAAAGCTCGCCGAGCCTGTTGCGCACGTCAGGATAGTTCGGCCTGAGCCGGATCGACTCCTTGAATTCCGCCAGCGCCTCCTGATACATGTTCTTCTGAAACAGGGCGTTCCCAAGATGAAAATGAACGTTCGCCTGCTTGGATATCTGCTCTTCCTTTTCGTCGTGTTTCTGCGGTTCCGCCGCCGCGCGCGCCCGCTTCTCCGCTTCTCCGGCATCCTTCATCAACGCGCTCAGGTATCTGCGCGCCGCCGTGTATCTCGGATTGATGTTCAGCGCTTCCTTGAACTCGTTGATCGCTTTTTCCCGCAGGTCCAACTCATTGTAAGCCTTGCCGAGATTGTAGTGGGCGTCGGCGAAATCGGGGGCGAGCCGGGCCGCTTTTTCCAGCTTCTCAGACGCCTCTTCAATTTTCTGCATCGCCATCAGGCACTGCCCCGCCATTATCAGCGTGTCCGGCGCCTCCGGCTCAAGCTCCAGCGACGCTTCGCACTCTTCGAGCGCCCGCTCGAATTCCCCCCGCTCCATGTACACTTTCCCATACGAGTAATGTTCTCTTGCGTTTATTATAGTCTGTTCGTCAGTCATTTTTCCGCCGGACGCAAATCCGCTTTCTTTTGAATAAATAACATATAGAGGCTGTTTCGCCTCAAATGATTATATACAAAGACAATTGATATTAGAAGATAAAAAAGATATTTGATTCAGGATGAGGGCGCCGCGCCCGCTCATGCGCCGGTTTTCTATTATGGTTTACGGGCGTTTGAATGTTCCTTGCTCAAGTGGTGCGGAGAGGGTTTAGCTCTGTTCTCGTATTCACCCGGAACAATTGACTGCCGACACTATAGCGGCGGCCTGTTTTTCCATCGCCTCGAAATTTCTTTCCGCAACCCATTCGGCTCTCGCGATGTCCTCCCCGACGGCGACCATCGAAGCTCCCGCGTCGAAATATTCTCTGACATTTTCCAGCCTGATTCCTCCGGACGCCGCCAAGCTAATGCCGGTAAATTGGGTGGAGAGCCGCCGGACGTATGACGGGCCGCCCGCGAAATTTGCCGGGAATATCATCGCCATGTCAGCAGATGAGTCTATCGCCTGAAATATCTCCGTCGGCGTCAAAGCGCCTGCCAGAACGGGTGTTTTTTCTGTTCGGGCCGCCCTTATCGTCTGCGGCAGCACTCCCGGCGTCGATATGAATCTTGCTCCCTTTTCTATCGCGGCGCGCGCGGTTTTCGCGTCCGTCACCGCGCCCACCCCGGCCATAGCCTCGCCGTCCATCTGTATCCTCTTCACCACTTCCGCCCATCCGGGGATCGCCGCAGACACTTCGAACACCTTGATTCCGCCCCGGAGCATCGCTCCGGCCACTTCGAGCGCGGTAAACAGGTCCCGCGTCCGCACCGCTCCTATCAGCCCTTTTTCCTTCATGTACGTCAGCATTTTTTGATTGGTTTTCATTTGAGGCCTTTCTTAAGCCCTTCAAGCTCCAGTTTGACCCGCAACAGTTCGGCCACGCTCCACGCTTGAGATATGCAGCCTCTCGGCGCGTGCGGCTCGTCCCCGTCGAATATCTCCGACACCGAGCCGAGTCCCGCTTCGTCCAGATGCTCTTCGAGGGCTTTCAGCGTCTGTTCGGCGCGCCGGACGGTCTCCGCGTTCCTTCCCCGCGTGTTCCACATCGCGCTGATGTACGGCCCCATCAGCCATCCCCACACCGTTCCCCGGTGATACGCTCCGTCCCGCTCCAGAACTCCGCCTTCGTAACTGCCATGATAACAGAATCCCTTCTCCCGCGCCAGACTTCTCAACCCGTATGGCGTCAGAAGATTCTCTTCGATTGTTTTCAGGACGCTCTCTCTGCGCTCCTCGTCCACCAGTTGTCCGTCTCCCAGCGACAGCGCGAATATCTGGTTTGGCCTTACCGCAGCGTCCTTCTCGCCGTTCCTCGCCACGTCGTACAGGCAGCCCTTGTCGGGATTCCAGAACTTGTCGTTGAATTCGCGGCGCGTTAGCTCCGCCGCCTCGATGAACTTCGCCGGGGCCTTGTCCAGCAGCGCCGCCATCCTCGCCATCGCCCGCAACGCCTCGTGCCACAACGCGTTTATCTCCACCGCTTTCCCGTGCCTCGGCGTCACCACCCAGTCTCCCACCTTCGCGTCCATCCACGTCAATTGAGTGTATTCGCTGCCAGCCGATATCAGGCCGTCCCTGTCCATGTATATCCGGTTCATCGTGCCGCGAGTGTAGTTTTCCACGATTGATTCCAGCGGATGCCACAGTTCCGCAAGAGCGGAGAGGTCCCGCGAGGCCGCCGCGTACGCGTCCGCCGCTATTATGAACCACAACGGCGCGTCCACCGTGTTGTACGCGGGTTTGCCACCCTCGTCCGGAAACGTGTTGGGTATCAGCCCGCCGCTCACGTGCCGCGCATATGTCGTCAGAATCTCCCGCGCGACGTCCAGCCTACCGGTCGCTATCGCAAGCCCCGGCAACGATATCATCGTGTCACGACCCCAGTCGGTGAACCAGTGGTATCCGGCGAGAATCGTCCAGCCGGGCGGCCGCTGGACGATAAACGTGTCCGCCGCAAGCGCCAGCCTGCGCGTCGACTCGTTCTTCGTCGGAACCTTTTCGAGCAGCGCCGACCGCCTCGCGGTTTCCGCCGCCGCCTCCCGCTCGAACGCCGCTCCCGTCCCTTCGGAGACATCCGGTTCCTGTCCCTCCACAGCGAACATCAGCGACCACTCCGCCGCGCCTTCCGGGGCGCCGAACTCGCCGGGCGTGAACAAGTCCTCCGCGAAGTCCAGCCCTCTTTCTTTCTCCGCCGGATACGCGAAGTTATAGTGCCAGTCGGGCCGAGGCTCGAACGAGCCGCCGCCTGCATTCATCGTCAGCGCGGGCAGCCCGTAGTAAGGGCTTATCCTCAGCGCGCCGCCGCCGGCGTCGGAGACCGACATGCCGCAAGCGCCATTGCTTTTCGTCAACTGATGATGCCCCCTGAACGCCATCATGGGGCGCGCCTTCAGCCTGAACCCGGCGGGCGCGGCCTTCGCGGGCTTCATCTTTCCGTCCAGCCACCGGTACTCCGCCCAGACCGCGTTCGCCCCCTGCTGCGCCATTATCGTCTTCCTCAGATATTGGCCCGCCACTCTGTATATCCACGTCGGAAACGGACGCGGAGCAAACGATTCGATGAGCAGATGCCCCTGCGGATGCACGACATCCGGGCTGAACACGTTGCATGAAAGCTCCACCCGGCCCTCCGGCGTCTCCACCCATTCCTGCAGGGACGACAACAGGACGAAACGCGACACAGGCGGTTTCAAAGACGCGACCAGCAACCCGTGATACCTTCTCGTGTTGGCCCCCGCGACTGTTCCGGACGAATACCCTCCAAGTCCGTTCGCTTCGAGCCATTCGAGAGACAGGGCTTTTCGGATGTCGCCGCAGACATCCGCGCCGAACTTCGCGCTTCCGTTTGCGCCGTTTGTTTTCTTCGCGGGAGCTTTCTTCAGCGCGGGCTTTGCCTCGGCGGTTTTCAACGCCGGTTTCTTCGCGGCCGGTTTTTTCTCCGTTTTTGGAATGGAAACTTTTTTCGTTTTCGCAACTTTCTTTTCCGCCATAGTCAAAACGCCTTTCGCAAATGATAAAGATGACGCGGGCGGAACGCTTCTCGCGCCCCGCCTCGCTGTTCCCGTCAGCTTGGGAGGAAACCTCTTACGCCTTGAAGACGTCCACCCCGAATTTTGCCGCGGAGCCGAGGTCTTCCTCGATCCGCAACAACTGGTTATATTTGCACACTCTGTCCGTGCGGGACGCCGAGCCGGTCTTTATCTGCCCGGTGTTCGCCGCGACCGCCAGATCGGCTATCGTCGTGTCTTCCGTCTCGCCTGAACGGTGCGAAACCACCGCCGTGTATCCGGCCCTCTTCGCCATTTCTATGGCGTCCAGCGTCTCAGTCACCGTGCCTATCTGGTTCAACTTGATAAGTATCGAATTGGCGATTCCCTTCTTTATTCCCTCGCGGAATATCGAAGTGTTCGTCACGTAAAGGTCGTCGCCCACGATCTGGATTTTCTTGCCTAGCGCGTCCGTGTACGCCTTCCAGCCGTCCCAGTCGCTTTCGTCCAGCGGGTCTTCGACCGACACTATCATCGGGTATTTTTTAACCCAGTTCACCCACATGTCGATCATCTGCTCCGTGGTCAGATACGATTTCTTGTCGCTCTTGAAGCCCTTTATATAAGCCTTGCGTTTTTTGTCGTAGAAAGAGCTGGCCGCCGCATCCATCGCAAGCCCGATCGTGCCGCCTTTGTCCACCGTCTTGTATCCCGCCGCCGTGATAGCCTTCAGCAGCATCTGGATGGCTTCTTCATCCGAGCCGAGGTTCGGCGCGAAACCGCCCTCGTCTCCCACGGATGTCGAATAACCGTTCTTTTTCAGCACTGATTTCAGCGAATGGAAAACCTCGACGCCAGTCCGCAGCGCCTCGGAAAACGTTTTAGCGCCGAGCGGCATTATCATAAATTCCTGAATGTCCACATTGTTGTCCGCGTGTTCCCCGCCGTTGATTACGTTCATCATCGGAGCAGGGAGCGTCTTGGCGTTCGCCCCGCCCAGATATCTGTATAGCGGAAGACCCAGCGCGCTCGCCGCCGCCTTCGCCGTCGCTATCGACACGCCCAGCATCGCGTTTGCTCCGAGATTAGCTTTTATCCGAGGCTCCTTCTTGTTCGGCGTCCCGTCCAGCTTGATCATTGTCGCGTCAATCTCGGCCTGATCCAACGCGTCCATTCCCACTATCGCGTCCGCTATCTTTCCGTTCACCGCCGCCACTGCCTTGAGAACGCCTTTGCCGTTCAGCCTTTTCGCGTCGCCGTCGCGAAGCTCCAGAGCCTCGCGCGATCCCGTAGACGCCCCCGAAGGAACCGCCGCAGACCCGAACGCGCCGCACTCCAGCGCCACTTCCACTTCAACCGTCGGGTTTCCCCTCGAATCGAATATCTCCCTCGCGCCCACATAATCGATCATTGTCATGGCATTGATCTCCTTAACATTAAATTAATACGCACCGGGGATTGTATCACCCGCGCGCCGGGCAGTCAATTTCACGCAAGCCGCCGCGCGCTTGTGAGCGCCGTTTGGTTCTGTTACAATCAAAGCGAAAGCGGAGGCGGCGTTTCCGCCTCTCGGAAGGCGGCGCGATGGGCGGAAAAACAGGGCTGTTCCTCATTATGTTCGGCATAATGATTGTGGTCGCTTCCGTATTTCGGCATGTCGCGAGGCGCAGATCCTTCGGCAGCGGCTACGATATATTCATGAGAAAGAACAAACTCGACTGGCCGGTGGAAAAAAACGAATTCGGCGAGAAAGTCCGCTGGGCCATAGACCTCGATGAACCCGATAAAAAAGGACCCTCTTGACGGGCTTAACCCAAGCCAAGTCGAAGCGGTTAAACACTTCACAGGCCCTCTGCTGATACTGGCCGGGGCAGGGGCGGGCAAGACCCGCGTCATTACTCACAGGATCGCCTATCTTATTGAGGGCCTCGGTGTCATGCCCTATGAAATCCTCGCCCTCACTTTCACCAACAAGGCCGCCGGCGAGATGCGCGACCGCGCCGAACGCCTAATCGGCGACAACGCCCGCAAAGTCACCCTCGCCACATTTCACTCTTTCTGCAACCACCTCCTCCGGCGCGAAATCCGCAGCCTCAAAGAATACTCAGAAAACTTTTCCATCTACGACGACGCGGACACGCGCCGCTGCGTCAAGGAAATCCTCAAGGAACTCGACCGCCCCATGACAGGCTCGCACGCTCCCGCGCGCATTATGGACGCCATCTCCCGCTCGAAAAATTTCGCCGCCGCGCCTTCCTCGCTCCTGTCATCCTTCGACCCTCTTGCTGAAGAGATCGACGAAATTTTCAAACTCTACGAAGCCCGCCTCGTCGAAAACAACGCGATGGACTTCGACAACCTGCTGGGCAAGACCCTCGAACTGCTCGACGGTTGCGCGGAAACTCGCGACCGCTACCGCCGCAGATACCAGTTCATCCTCGTTGACGAGTATCAGGACACCAACCGGGTGCAGTACGAACTGCTGCGGCGGCTCTGCCCGCCTGACGGCAACATCACGGTCGTCGGCGACGCCGACCAGAGCATTTACGGCTGGCGCGGCGCGGACATCGGCAACATGACTTCCTTTGAGCGCGATTTCAACAACGTCGCCGTCGTCTCCCTCGAACAGAACTACAGGTCGAAGCAGAACATACTCGACGCCGCGAACGCGCTGATAGCGCACAACGCCGGGCCGAGAGAAAAACGCCTCTGGAGCGCGCTCGGCCCCGGCGACCCCGTCATGTTCCATCTCGCTTGGGACGACTCTTCAGAGGCTCAGTTCATCGTGGACGAAGCCGGACACCTGCTCGACGAGGGATACCGGCTGGAAGACATCGCCGTCCTGTTTCGCACGCGCGCGCAGTCGCGTCCGCTGGAAGACGCCTTCATCCGCGCCGGGCTTCCTTACCTCATCATCGGCGCCACCGAGTTCTACAAACGCAAGGAAATCAAAGACGCCATCGCATACCTCAGAGTCGTGGACAATCCGAGGGACATGGTGGCGTTCGCAAGGATAGCGAACGAGCCTAAACGCGGCCTCGGCCCCAAGAGTCTGGAGAAAATCGAGTCGGCGGCGCGGGAGGCCGGGTCGCTGACCGGCATCTCCGAGGACGCGGCGGCCGTCTCCAAACTGTTTCCCGCAAAGGCCGCGCCTCTCATCGGCGTTCTCCGCCGCCTGCACGGACTCCGCGACAGCGTTCCCGTCCCCGAACTGGTCCGCGCCGTCCTCGAAGACACCGGCTACTATTCTTACGTCGAGAGGATGGACAAACAGGAGGGCGTCAGCCGCGCCGAAAACTTGGAGGAGTTCTTCAAACTTGCCTACGAGTATGCAAAAGAAGCCTCCAAGCCGACCCTCGAAGGTTTCCTGTCGAAAGTCTCTCTGGTGTCCGACTCCGACGTCGCGGATGGCGACGAGAGCCGCGCCCGCATGCTCACCCTCCACAGCGCAAAAGGACTCGAATTCCCCGTCGTGTTCATCGTCGGCCTCGAAGAAGGCATGTTGCCTCACGGCAACGCGTTGGGCGACGCAGACGGAGACCGAGAGGAGCGCAGGCTTTGCTACGTCGGCGCGACCCGCGCGAAAGAGCTTCTCTATCTGTCCGCCTGCAAGGGAAGAATGACTCGCGGCGTCGCGTGCAACAACGACATCTCCCGCTTCATAATGGAGATCGGGCCGGACAGGTTCAAGATGCTGGAGGGAGCGCGCGGCGGCGCCCGCCCCGGCGAAAGCTTCTTCGACACGGCTCCCGGCGGCGGTTCGGATGAAGCAGTCGAGCGGTCGCCGGCAATCAGGCTCGGCGGGGCTGACGCGGATGGTTTCAGCCGCGAACCTGCGGACGACGACTATTCCGCTCCGCGCCGCGCTTCATCAAAAAAGAGCGCCGCTTCCGGACGCGGTTTCGACTCCGACCGCTTCGACGGCGTCGATGAGGAGATTATTCGCGAAAAATGCGGTTTCCGCGCAGGCGACAAAGTCGAACATAAAGTATTCGGAACCGGCAGGGTCGTCTCTTTCAAGGGAGACGAAATCTGCGTCGCCTTCGAAAACATCGGAATCAAACGCCTCTCCGCCAGATACGCCCCCCTCGTGAAAATCGACTAATCCTTTTTTTAGTTGTGCCTGTTGTGCCAATGATTATTACGCTTAGACTACCACTTAATAGAAATTAGCCACTCGAAAGAATAATAAGTGGGTGCCACGGGGAAACTTGTTTGCCCGTGCCATTTTTTGTGGAACAGCACCCCCAAACGAGTTTGGGGGTGGCACCCGGGATAGTTAATTTCATTTAATTATTGCTACAATCGTCTGTTTGCGGGGCAACCGTTTTTTGCAAAAACCGGTTTCCCCGCGCCCCTTCCTAAAAAACTCTTGGACGCCGTTTTTCTTGAACTTCGCTCATCAAAATCGGCTTGTTTTTAAATGTGATAAAAATCTGACGACGGTGAATTTAATAGCGTTTATTATTGGATAATTCCATACATTCTCTTGTGTGCCGTGCGGAAAGTTATTTGTTTTGAGATAGCCGATTTCTTAGAGACTGTAAAACCGCGAGGATTCAAGTTAGAATATGTTTAGAAAACCGAATGGAGAGCGCGATGAGGCAATTCAAAATCATTGTGGAGAAACATCCCGACGGATATGTGGCATATCCTCTGGGTCTCAAGGGAATCGTCATCGGGGAAGGCGACACTTATGAAGAAGCCCTCGCCGATGTCAAGTCGGCGATAGGTTTTCACATCGAGACTTTCGGAATGGACTCCTTCGAGGAGGAATCGCCTGTCCTTGAAGCATTTGTCGCCGAGACGGGAGTGGTCGTCTGATGTCCAAGTTTCCTGTCGATGTTCCGATTGACAGGGCGGTCAGGACTTTTGAGTTGTTGGGATTCAAACTTGTCCGCAAAAGGGAACATGTGGCGATGGTTCGGGAAAATCCCGATGGAACTAGGACACCGATGACTTTGCCGAATCACAACAGAATCAAGGGATCAACCTTGAGAACCGCTTGCTCTCAGGCAGGCATTTCGAGAGTCGATTTTTTGAAAGCCTATGAACGAACATGAACGGGACCGGTAAATACTTGAGAAACACCATTGCGCTCTAGAAACGGTTTGCCGATGGCTGACATTTGCGGAGCCTGTCAGCAAATGACATCCGCGCAACCCAGAATAAACTCTAAACGACTCCTTCACAAACTTCTATAATCACCGAATGACGCTTTAACAAACTCCTAATCCGAGATAAGAACGCGCAAAGCAGCAAAAAAGCGGCATTTTTGTCTTAAAACCGCCGTTGCTCGGTTATTTGACGAGTTTGCTGATGGCGCGGAAATGCTCGTCTTTGGAGGAGGAGATGAGTTGGAAGAGGGCCATTTCAGCGCTGGAAGGGAATGCTCCGCAGCGCCGCGCGCGGTCGCGGGCGGCGCGGACGTTCCCTTTGGTTCGAGAAGATATCGCGTCGTCTATCCAATGGACATTGTATCCGGCGGCCAGAGCGTCGAGGGCGGTTTTGATGAGGCACACATGCGCCTCGACTCCCGCCAGCATCAGGTTCGGACGCCCCAGTTTCTCTATCTCCGAGGCTATCGCCGGGTCCGCAAAAACGCTGAACGCGGTTTTTTCCAGTATCGCGGTGTCGCCGATGGCCTCCTGAACTTCGGGAACGGTGCGGCCCAGACCTTCAGGGTACTGCTCGGTGACGATTATGGGGACGCCGATCGCGCGGCATCCCGACGCCATTCTCGAACAGTTCGCTATGACTTCGTCGATATTCTTGATGTGCGGCACGAATTTCTCCTGCACGTCAATTATTAGCAGGACGGAGTCTTCTTTCGTTATCCTTCCGTACGCGTCTTTTCCCATTGTAGAACCTCCGGAGTTTTCAATATTTTATCACAACGCTTCAATGAACTGTTCCTTGGTCACGCCTGCGCTCTGGATTATCTTTTGCATCAGCCCGCAACAGATGTCCGCGCTTGAGCGGGCGGGGACGGTGACGCGGCGGCCCGAATCGTCCGCCAACTGCACGTGGCTTCCCTTCGAGCGGCGCGTTTCTTTGAATCCGAGTCTGCCGAGGGCGGAGATAACCTCGCGGCTTTTGACCGCCGGGAGTTTTTCGCTCATACGTCCGCCTCGATGGTGATTCGCTCTATGAAGCGGCACTGGACGGGCGGGCTGCCGCCGTCCTCGATTATATCCCGCAGCCGCATCTCAAGCACGTCCGCTAGGTTTTTCGCTGCTTCCTCCGGCGTGGCTCCCTGCGCGTAGCAGGCCTCGACACATGGCACGCTCGCCACGTAATGTCCGCCTTCGTCCTGCTCGATGATCGCTTCGTAAGAATATTTCAATCCGGCTTCCTCCGCACAGACCTTTGCCCCGACGATTATACCAGAAATTCAGCTTCTCTTCATTCATCATTTTATTGCGCTTATTTGAATGTCTTATTTTATTTGCGCCGCCTTGATTTTTTAAAGATATACTGTATTATCTAAAAGGTTTTTTAATGGAGAACAGACATGGGATTCTTAAGCAAACTGTTTTCGAAGGAAATCACGGATGTGCCGATGTACAGGTACATACTGGCCGCCGGGGTGGGGACGATGGTAGGGTTGGCGTTTTTCGGGCTGATGAATCTGTGCTTCATGTTGTACGGGAGTTTTTCCGGGGGCAAGTGAGGCGGCGGGCAGGCGCGCGGAGCGCCAGATTCCGCAGTATCCGCAGAGTAAAAGGATTTTTTTTGAAAAGGGTGTTGTAGGTCGGCTGGAATCTTATTATAATTTGACGCGATTTTGAAAGATGTATTAAAAATACTAGAGAAAGAGGAAATTTTGAGGAGGTGAGAGATGAATAAACTCCAGATGATAGATCTGGTGGCTGAAAAGCTGAACCTCTCAAAGAAAGAAGCGACGACGGCGGTCGAGACGATTTTCGGAATAGTAAGGGACTGCCTATTGAGGGAAGAGGAGATTAATGTGGGAGGATTCGGGGCGTTCAAGATAAAGAGAAGGAAAGCCCGCAAAGGAATCAACCCGAAGACGCAGGAAAGAATTGAGATAGATGAGACGGTGACGCCGTCGTTCAGGCCGAGCAAGGCGCTGAAAGACCTTGTAAGGGAAACGATAAAATAGCGGCGGCGCGGATCGGCCGGGAGACAAGAGAAGAAAAAGGAATAGATCGGGCGGCCTGAAGAGCTGTCTGGAAATCGGGCCGTTAGCTCAGTTGGTAGAGCAGGGGACTCTTAATCCCAAGGTCAAAGGTTCGAATCCTTTACGGCCCATGTGAGATAGAGCAGGGGTGAGTGGCGGAACTGGCAGACGCGCCAGACTTAGGATCTGGTGGGGGAAACCCCGTGAGAGTTCAAGTCTCTCCTTGCCCATATCTCGCCGGGGATTGGAAGAAGAAAATAAAAAGATGTTTGCAGGAAACGCGGGAGTAGCTCAGTGGTAGAGCACTGCCTTGCCAAGGCAGGGGTCGCGGGTTCAAATCCCGTCTCCCGCTTTTAACATTTCAGGGCGCGGCCGGCGCCGCGCCCGGCGTTCGAATCCTTGCCGGCTCTTTTTTTGCTCCCAGAGGCTGCGATTTCAACGTCAGAGTTCTCAAAATCAAACAGACGTCCGGCGCCGGTCGGGCGGACGGATATTTAGGACGGACATTCATCATGGAAGTAAAAGCAAACAGGATCGACAACGAAAACATCGAGATCGAAATCACCGCCCCCAAGGAAATGGTCGACAAGGCCATCAGCCGGGTATATCAGCAGATGGCCTCCGGGCAGGCGATTAAGGGATTCCGCAAGGGAAAAGTCCCGCGCGAAGTCATCAAGAGCATGGTCGGCGAGGAAGGCATCGCGGCTGAGGCTCTCCACGACCTGCTTCCCGACGTGTATGAGAAGGCCATCGAACAGTCAAAAATCATACCCATCGGCGAGCCGGAGTTCGATCCGTTCCCGACGCTCAAGGCGGGCGAGGCCCTCGAGGTGAAGTTCAAGCTTCAGGCCCTGCCGGATTTTGAGCTTGGCGAATACGACATCATCCCCGTTCAGCTCAACCGAGAAGTGAAAGTGGAAGAGTCCGAAGTCGAAGAGGCCGTTCTGGCGATGCGGAAAAGAGCCGCCGAGTTCGCGCCGATGACAGATGATCGCGGTTGCGCAGAACCCGACCGCGTCACCATCAACTATGAAATCAAGGCGGAGAACGCCGTTCTGGTCGACAACCGCGAGGGGCTCGTCCTCAGGATGGGCGAGGGCGAGATGCTTCCTGAAATCGAGAACAACATCGTCGGCATGAAGCCGGGCGAGAATAAAGAGTTCCCGGTGAAGTATCCGGAGAATTACCAGAACCCTGACCTCGCAGGCAGGGACACCACTGTTACGATAACTCTGGTGTCCATCGAAAGCGCGAAAGTCCCGGAGATTGACGAGGAATTCCTGAAAAAAATCGGCAACTACGCGGACGCCGACGCGTTCAAGAAAGACATAGAAAAACAGATTCGCCTGATGAAAGTGCAGCGCCACGAACAGGAAGTCGGCGAACAGATGATTCAGAGGATGGTCGACACCACATATCTGGAAGTGCCGCGCAAGCTGGTTCTCGACGAGATTCAGGAGCGATTCGACAGGTATGAGGCGGCTCTCGAAAGAGAAGGCAAGACCATCGAAGACTGGGCAGCCGCTCAGGGCAAAGACCTCGACGAAATGAAGGATGAAGAGTATCACTCGGCCCGCAATGAAGTGAAGCGCCGGATTATCTTCGACAGGCTCTTCACTCAGGAAAACATGGAGATATTCCCGCAGGAGCTTGAAATGGAGCTGCTGCAGTACGCTTACCGCAACGGGCTTCAGAAGTCAGATATGAAGAAGCTGATGAAGAACCGGGAGTTCCTCGCGCATCTGAGGACGGAGGTGCGGGAGCGGAAAGTGATGAGGCTGATCAGGGGCAGGGTGAAGTTCATGGACGACCCGGCTCCGGAACCGAAGACGGATACGGAAACGGCGAAGACGGAAATTGAAACCGCGGCCCCGGCCGACGGCAATCCGGAAGGAGAGAAAGAATAATATGACACTCGTTCCGATAGTAGTCGAACAGACAAACAGGGGAGAGCGCTCGTACGATATTTATTCGAGGCTGCTCAAGGACAGGATCGTGTTCATCGGCACGGCCATAAACGACGATATAGCGAACCTCGCGATGGCCCAGTTGCTTTTCCTCGAAAAAGAGGACACCACCAAAGACATAGACGTGTACATCAACTCGCCGGGCGGCTCCGTGACCGCCGGGCTGGCGATATACGACTGCATGCAGTTGATCAAGCCGGACGTGTCCACCATCTGCGTCGGACAGGCCTCAAGCATGGGAGCCGTTCTGCTGTGCGCGGGCGCAAAAGGAAAACGATACGCTCTGCCCAATTCGAGAATCCTGATTCACCAGCCGATGGGCGGTTTTCAGGGTCAGGCCACCGACATCGCGATTCAGGCAGAAGAGATGAAGAAAGTCCGCGACAAACTCAACTCGATAATTGCGGGACATACGAGCCAGCCGATTGACAAAATCGCTCTGGACACCGAGCGCGACAAATTCATGTCAGCCGAAGAGGCGCTCGAATACGGAATTATTGATAAAGTTCTCTTGCCGGAAGCCAGATAAGTTTTTATCATAGATGGAAACGAACGGCGCGGGATCAATGCGCCGCGCCGGGCGGAGAGGCTGAAAAAAACTATCGCAGGGAATCATTCCCGGCGGCGGGCGGCGCGGGCCGAATATTCCGCCTCGGAGGTTGGATGTTCAAGTTTACTGACGACAAAGGCAAACTGAGATGCTCTTTCTGCGGGAAGACCCAAGACCAAGTTAAAAAACTGGTCGCAGGCCCCGGCGTTTACATCTGCGAAGAATGCATCGACCTATGCAACGAGATTATCGAGGAAGAGCTTTACAAGCCTTCCGAGACTGAACTGGATTTCAAGAGCCTCCCGAAGCCCCGCGAGATATGCGACTATCTCGATAGCTATGTCATCGGACAGGATCACGCCAAGAAAGTTCTGGCGGTCGCCATATATAACCACTACAAAAGAATCAACGCTCCTGAAACCGCCGACGACGTCGAGATACAGAAGAGCAACATCCTGATGGTCGGGCCGACGGGGGTCGGGAAAACCCTGCTTGCGCAGACGCTGGCCAAGATGCTGGACGTGCCTTTCGCCATCGCGGACGCCACCTCGCTCACCGAAGCCGGCTATGTCGGCGAAGACGTCGAGAACGTCCTTTTGAGGCTCATTCAGGCTTCCGATTACGACATCAAACGCGCCTCCAGAGGCATCGTTTACATTGACGAGATAGACAAGATAGCGCGCAAAACGGAAAACCCGTCCATCACCCGCGACGTGTCCGGCGAGGGCGTGCAGCAGGCCCTTCTGAAGATAATCGAGGGAACAGTTGCAAACGTCCCCCCGCAAGGCGGCCGCAAACATCCGAATCAGGACTTCATTCAGATTGACACCGCGAACATCCTGTTCATCTGCGGCGGCGCGTTCGACGGGCTGGTTGACATCATCAACAACCGAGTCGGACGCCAAGTGATGGGCTTCCGCGCCGAAAAGGTCAAGAAAGATGAAAAATCGATCGGCGAAACCCTGCGCATGACCATGCCTCAGGACTTGCTGAAATACGGCCTCATACCGGAACTTATCGGAAGACTGCCGATAGTCGCCACTCTCGATCCGCTCGAAGAAGAGGCTCTGGTTCGCATATTGGTCGAACCGAAAAACTCTCTGGTGAAGCAGTACAAGAAGCTTTTCCACCTAGACGGCGTCGATCTGAACTTTACCGTCGAAGCGATGAAGGCGATAGCAAAACAGGCGATGGAGCGCAAGACAGGCGCGCGCGGCCTCCGCTCAATAATTGAAAGTCTCATGCTCGACCTCATGTTCGAGATACCGTCCCGGCCGGGCCTCAAGAAGTGCATCATCGATAGGAGCCACGTCGAGACCAAGAGCGAACTGTCCCTGCTTTCCTTCCTCGACGGCGAAGGCGGAGAAATCCTCCTCAAAGAAGGAACCGCCTGATCCCGGCGCATTACCGCGCCAAGCGCTTTTCTAATTTCCACCGGTATTAAGAGAATCAAATATGTCGGGCTGAGCTATGCAACGCGACAATTCATCCCGGATTCGTAGATAGAGCCGACGAAATGGGGCGATTTTCATAGCGGCGAATTGCTTCAACCCCCCCAAAGCGAGTTTTGGGGCGCCACCTTTTTTTCGCGAACCCAATGTCCAATTCACTGTAAAAAGCGCCTGCGTTCTGCGTTTCATGCGTTTTGAACATTCGCTTCCGAACCCTAACGGCGGATTCGTTTTCATTGTGTTGTGCTGCCGGGGCGTTTTGAGCGATAATATGAACCCATGGAAAGCATAAAAAGAGCCGTTGTGACTTTTCACTCGACGAGCCACGCGATACAGGCGGAAAAGGTGTGCCGCGCGATCGGCGTGGAGGTTAAACTGATTCCCACGCCCCGGCACATCAGCTCCGATTGCGGAGTGGCCCTCAGGTTCGATTATTGCGAGCGGGACCGAATCGTCGCCGCGCTTGCTGAAAAAAAAGTCGAGATAAGCCTCGTCGCCGCTCTGGACTGAACGGCGTGTTTTAACCATATCCTCAGGCAAACCTTAATCTTTATTCGAGTTTCGCAGTTTAAAACTATGACGAAGCAGATTGATGTTTAAATTCCAGAATATCGACCGCATCATTCGACATCGAAGAAATCAGAGCATTGGCTCAAGAATTCTTCAGACATAGAGGATTTGAAACCGAAACCGTTCCAACTGTAAGTCATGAGTCTGAATTGATTATTTTTTGGATTCGACAATAGAAAGGAATCTCCTCTGTGCAAAGCGCATAGAAAACATGAATCGGAGCAGATTACAGAGGCGTCGACAAGCGGCCAAGCAAGAGCGGAACCTCTCCACAACGCATCAAGTCTTTTCTTTGATATTCTATAAACATAGGGTCTAGGGGCGTGTTCTCCGTCAATCCGTGAAGGTTTTTTCTCCACAGCGAACAGAAGGATTTCATCATCTAGGGATGAAATCCGTCCGCTCGAAAGAGAAATGATTTCTGACGGGCTTGATCTCCAAAGCCGCTTGTTCTTAATCCAACCTTCCAAAACAATTTCATTTGGTTGCGAAGGCAAAGTTTCGGCGCGCAAGACAATGTCATTTATTTCGATAGGCGACCTCATGCTAAAAGAGCATTTCATCAAGTCGCTATTCTCTTCTGGCGAGAAGCTTTCAATTATCGGAAATCCGCTGTTTGGCTTCGCAGACGTGCTTGTTGCGGAGCAAGCGACTTCACGAGAATCGCTATTCAAATCGCATACGGCCAGAAGGCCTCGTTTTGCAGCCGTGTACTTTTGATCAAAAACGTGGTTGCCGAGCGAGTAGAAAACGGGTCTGCCGTAGACGCACTCCGGCTTGATGATGACATGCGGATGCGCGCCTAGAATAATGTCCGCTCCGGACTCCACGAGTTTTTTCGCTTCCTCGCGCATAAAAGGAGACGCCCAGTCTCTGAATTCCACGCCCCAGTGCGCGTATACGGCCACAACATCTGAAAGGGCGGCCGCGAGTCTCATTTTTCGCTTCATTTCACGGCTATCAGCGGTTATCCGCTTCCTCTTTTCGTCAGGGAAAACCGAATATGCGACGATGCCAATGGTTATATCATCAGCTTTTATGAATACAGGCGAGTTCGAGAATCTTATGGGGATCAAGTCGTTTTCGATCAATGACTCTATTGTGGCTCTAACGCCATCATTCCCTAGGTTGAGGGCATGGTTATTCTCATTGACAAGAGCGGTGAAACCCGCTTTTTTCAAATAGGGGATTCGTATCGGCAAAACGGGAAAGCATAAGTTGCTCGGGATGCCGTCTGCGCAGTCGCCGGAACTCCCGACGGCCCCTTCAAGGTTCCCGACGATTATGGAGTCGCTCGTGAAAAAACTTTTCATGCCGCGCCATTGATTGTCATTCCCTGATAGCCGCATTTCCTGTTCAACTAGGCGAGACAACATTATGTCGCCCGCGAATATGATACGCTTGCCGGGTAACGGTTCGCTTCCTGATTGATCCGAGACAAGAGGCGAAGAAAGGATCGTCAGGAACAACAAAGTCAGAAAGGAATAACGGCTGGGCATGAGAGCCTCGTATTCGAATAAAAGTCCAGCGTCCAGTCGATAGGCGACGTCTGGTCGACGATCTCGCGCCATTTACTGTCGTCAAAAAGAGTGTTTTCGACGAACCTGTTATATGTGTAGACGGAGCCTTTTACCACTTGTCTGGCTCCAAAGTGGGGAACTATAAGGTTCCACTCAGCAGGCCGCCCGACAGCGACATGCAAATACGGCAGTCGATATTTGCCGCCTCCCGAAACGTCCGCGAGTTTGGGAATCGGGTCGGGATTTGCAATCGAAAAATCATCATTTGCAAGGCTTTTAAATACAAGGAAATTGTATTCTGCGGCTCGTCCGGCGTTGAATATGCTTTCATACTCATCCGGAGACAGCGGAAGGCCGGCGATTTGTTTTACGGCCATCTCTCTGTATTTCAGAACGTCTGATTTGCTTTCCTTAAGTCGTCGAATAATGCCGTTGCGAAGGTCATCCTCATAAGATCCCCGCTCGCCAAGATTGACAATTCCTCCGAAGTTGAGTTTCTCTTCGACCATTCTGATTTCTGCGTCGAACAAAGAAGCGATTGCGGAGAAAACGTCGGGATCAGGCTCCACCGCGCCCATAGGCGGAATCACAACGATAGGCTCGAAACCGCCTTCGCCGCATTCTGCGCCTGTCCTTTCATTCACAAGAACGGTGGCGTGCCTGAGCGTGGCCCAACTAGCAAGCCCGGTCTGAAGCCGTTTCGTTTGCCATAGAGAGTTCGACACTCCTGAATCGGGCGGACTAACGCTCTCCGCCCACTGAACACCAAGCGCTTTCAGCCACTGCGAATATATCTCTGATTCATCGGGATTGAACTTTGACCATCGGTTTTTCAAATCATTCAGGATATTTACAATAGCAGGCTCTTGTTCGAACAACCCGTATTTTTCAAGAATCTTAAAAGCTGTTAAGCTTCCGGTGACAGCTGGCAACTCCAGAGAGTCCGGGATCATCCTTTTTACTTGTTCTTCAGCAGGCCAATTATCGTGGTAAACAACCGAATTTAAAACCTCATTGTCGAACCCGAAGGACATTGGGAAGAAACGCGATTTGTTGTCGCCGGGGAGATGCTTTACGTATGATGGGATATCTCTGTGAACGCCTTCAAAAATAATTGCCGGACTGTGCCTTGATGGCGCTGTAAAAAAAGAGTATGGCTCTATTATGCCGCGCGCTTTTTCTTTCAACTCCGCAGGAAGGTTATTCAACGAGATGGATTCAGTCTTGTTGAATTCTATGTTCGCAAGATACCGAAACGCTTTGAAATAAAGACTCAGTTCTTTGCTGCTTGTGTAGTGTCCGCGCGGCTTTAAGTCTTCGTACTCAAAATCAACGCCTAGAGTTTCAGAATAAGAGCGCCCTTTCGATGCGAGTATTTTCTTGATTTCAGTTTTCTGGTCTTCAGAATAGTATCGCAACCCGTCCAGAACCGCGAATACTCCGCGCAACCTGTTATCTGATTCGGATTCATGCGAAGAGAAATATTTGTTTGCGTCGGAAACGAAAGACCAGAAAGACGGGATGGCTTCATATCTTTCGAATATTTGGAATATGCCCTCGAAAGACGCGGCGAAAACCTCCCAAAATATATCGGTTGTCACAAGATAAGGCCGGGCGGGAATAGAAGTGGAATAGCCATATGCGCATGCGTAGTTCTCGGATTCGTAAAGGTTGTATAATTGATCATAATCTGTTTTTCTGAATAAGCCGCCATTGGAATCCAGCAGTTCAAGGTCTTGAGGGCTTTCGACGAACATCCATGCGTTAACTACATCCGCAAGCGGGATGTCTGCCGTTTCATAGACGAGTCTAAGCCCGTCCTTGGCATTTATAACTCCGATGATGCCTTTTCCGTCGGGAGCCCATTTGGGAGGCGTTTCAAACAGTAGAGAATCTGCGGCAACTCGGACATGGTTTCCTATATGTGTCTTTACTCCGTTCTCGCCTCGCTTCCAAACAGTTAGGCCAATTCCATTAGGAGTAAAAAACACCGCGTCGCCTCGGATGTGCTTAATAGGCTCATTTATTCTATGAAACCAATAATCATAATAATCTGAAACATGCAAAGAACCGTTAGCGTCTTTCCATAGCATTCGAGAACCGACAGAATGGATGCTTTCCGGCAAAGACCAGTCTACTCCGGATGGGTCGTAGTCGAAGTAGTCATTGATTTCTTCGAATCTGCCGGGAGGGAAAAAATCATCAAGATATTTGAACGGGGCGTGTACATTATAAGGAAGCTCTCCGTGTTCGGTTATCGTTCTGATGCCGAAGACGCCCGGCTCAAGCTCGACTCCGATGATCAGCCGATGCTGTTTGCCGCCGCCTGTCAAAGGTTCGTCGTACAAGGAAAATGTTGTCGGGGATATCAGAAGTTTTTTGAGTTTTTCTTCAGTCGAGTAGATTATCTGCCAATCGTCAGTCGCCGGGTATTCGCGCCGCCAGACAGCGCTTTTTCCTCCGATCGATCCCAACGCGAAAATCGCTTTGTTTTCAGGATGCCACACGATTGCGCTCATGCCGTCTGCGTCCGGAGCCGGAATGAGCCGCGTTTTTAACGAAGCGAGGTCGGCTTCCAATATCATGTGCGAGTTTTTCGACGTTTCCTCTTTTTTGATAATAAGAAGGGCCAAAGGTTTGCGTTTTGAGACGTCCATGTCCACAACAACGTCTCCGTCCTGAATGAGCAAGGAGACGCTTGCGGCAGGGGATGAAGAAATATTAATATTTGGATAATCGAACTCTCCGCAGAGGGATGCCGCGCAAGCGGTGAGAATTATTGCGGCAAAAGCAAAAAAACAAGCTGACATTTTCATGTTAGTTTCCTTTAAAGAAATTTCATCAATGCCGACAGTATATCATGCGAAAATAGCATTGGCAATAAGAGCGATTGCATGTTGCGGTTTGATAAAAACAACCGGCGGGTCGGTTAATCAGCGGGGAAGGGGGGCGGGGCGGAGGGGGCGGAGACGACTTTGATCTCGCGCCATTTGCCGCTTCTGTATCTGAGGTAAATTGCTAGGCTGAACACCATGAAAACGGAGACGAGGGCGACCCATGCGGCTTCCACGCTTGTGTTCATCACATGCAGCATGATGTACAGCGTAGGCACGAGTATCCAGTGCGTCGCGACGGAGATGAGCATGGCGAAGAATGTGTCGCCCGCGCCGCGCAACGCGCCCATGAGGACAAGCACCGCGGCCTCGATGGTGACGTAAACGGCGGCTAATCGGATCATGAACGCGGCGGTGGGGGCTGCGGCGTCGAACACGGGGTCTCCGGCAATCGGCCTGAAAACTCCGACGAGCGTTTCCGGGAATCCGGCGAACAGCGCAAGCATGACGGCGGAATATATGCATCCGATTTTGATGCCAGACATGGCGGAGCGGTGGGCGATGTCGGGCTTGCCCGCGCCCATGTATCTGCCGACTAAGCTGGTGACGCCTATCTCCATTCCCACGAGCGGGACGAACGCCACCAAGTCCCAGTTGAAAAGGACGGTGGCGGCGGTTGCGGCGACGGGGCCGCGAGAGTGGAACATGAGTATCATCGCGTTGAAGGCGGTCATGTTGAGAAGGAACTCGAACCCGGCGGGCGATCCGAACCTCCACAGTTTCGTCATCGCTTCAGCGTCGAAGAAGAACGAGCGGCCCACGCCGAACTCGGCGCGGTTTTTCGCTCCGAAGTAGGCGAAGGCGAGGACGGCCACGCCGCACGCGCCGCCGAGGACTGTGCCGTACGCCGCCCCTCTGATTCCCATCGCGGGGAAACCGAATTTGCCGAATATCAACACATAGTTAGCGCAGACGTTGACCGCCATCGACACGAGGGTGGAAATCATTACGACGCGGGTTCTGCCGACGCCGGAGAAGAAGCAGCTCAAGGCGCTTCTGGCCAGCCCGACGATGGACGCGTTAACTAGGATGTTGAAGTACAGCGATTGGGAGGCGAGTTGCGCCGGGTCGATGCCCGACTTGGCGAACATCCACGGCCCGAGCGGCCGCAGAGCGAGCAGAAGCGGATACGCCGCCGCGCACACTATCATCGACTGAGTGATGACAACCGGGCATTTCCGTTTCATCCCTGAGCCGAGGTACTGCGCCACGAGGGCGGTTGAATACCCGGTGAGGCCGATGAAGAACGTGAGCAGCATGAAACTGGCGACGCCGCCGCCGAGGGCCGCGTTCATCTGCTCCGGCCCCAGACGCGACAGGAAAAGCCGGTCGATGAAAATCATCGCCGTGTCGCATCCAGCGGAAACAACCATCGGCAGGGCGATGAACGAAAGTTCCGCCACGCCGCCGGGGACGACGCTCTTGTGTTTCTTTTCGGAGAAGCCTTCCATAATCCAGAGCGGCGCGCCGCTCCCTCCCTGCAAACCCGGAATATGATAGGACTAAAGCCGGGCGGAATCAACCCGCGCGGGGCTTTGCCCGCGCGCGTGTTCGCCGGACGTCATAATTGTTGCGGTAAAGAACGCCGCTATTTGGGCTGCTTGAGCGTCGCTCCGAGGTGCGCCGATTGCACGATGTCGGCGTACCTGCCGAGGTATCCGGATTTGATTTTCTTGGCTGGCGGCTTGAATTTTGCGGCGCGTTTTTTCAACTCAGCAGCCGGAACTTCGAGCGATATCTTCTTTGCCGGAATGTCGTAGGATATGACGTCGCCCTCTTTGACGAGAGCTATGGGGCCGCCGGAAGCGGCTTCCGGGGAGACATGGCCGAAGGCGGCGCCGCGGGTTCCGCCGCTGAAGCGCCCGTCGGTAATCAGTGAGACTTCCTCGCCGAGTCCCATGCCGACCACCGCGCTGGTGGGAGAAAGCATCTCGCGCATCCCCGGCCCGCCTTTGGGGCCTTCGTATCTTATCACCACCACGTCGCCGGGCTTGATCTTCCCGCCGAGAATGGCTGCGTAAGCTGTTTCTTCGGAGTCGAACACGCGGGCGCGCCCTCTGCGTTTCATCATGGACGGGGCCACGGCGCTGCTTTTCACGACGCAGCCTTCGGGCGCGAGGTTGCCCCACAGCACGGTCAGCCCGCCAGTCGCCGTGTGCGGCTCTGTTATTGGCCTTATCACATTGCGGTCGAGAACCTTCGCATTCTTGATGTTGGCGGAAAGCTTTTTGCCGGTCGCTGTGACGACGTCTAGTTGGAGCGCTCCGGCTTTTGCAAGCTCGTTCATGACGGCGTGGACGCCGCCGGCCTCGTGAAGCTCGGACAGATAGTGAGTTCCGCCGGGGCGGAGCCTGCACAGGTTGGGGACGCGCGCGCCGACCGCGTCGATAGTTTTCATGGTCACCTTTGCGCCCGCCTCCTGAGCCAGAGCCAGAACATGCAGCACTGTGTTTGTGGAGCAGCCGAGAGCCATATCTACCGCCAGCGCGTTGGCGAAACTCTTTTCGTTTATTATGGCCGAAGGCCTGATATCGCGTTTAAGCAACTCCATGACGGCGATGCCGGAGCGTCTGGCGAGCCTGACGCGCTCCGCGCTGACCGCCGGGGCCGTCCCGTTGCCCGGCAGCGCCATCCCGAGGGCCTCAGTAAGGCACGCCATCGAGTTGGCTGTAAACATCCCCGCGCATGAGCCGCAGCCCGGACACGCCGCGTCTTCGAGCGCGTTCAACTCGCATTCATTCATCTTCCCCGTTTTTACCTGACCGACCGCCTCGAAGACGTCTATCAGGTCGAGGCTCCTGCCGCCCAGCTTGCCGGGAAGCATCGGCCCGCCGTTCACCACTATGCTCGGCAGGTCCATCCTGATGAGCGCCATCATCATTCCCGGCGTTATCTTGTCGCATGCGGTCACCGCCACCAGCGCGTCGAACGCGTGCGCCGTCGCCATCACTTCCACCGAGTCCGCTATCAGTTCCCGGCTCGCCAGCGAATACTTCATCCCGATGTGGTTCATGGCGATTCCGTCGCAGACGCCGATGCAGCCGAACTCGATCGGAGTGCCGCCTGCCATCCTGATTCCCGATTTGACCGCTTCCGTCACCGTGTTCAGGTGTATGTGGCCGGGGATTATTTCGTTTGCTGAATTTATGACGCCCACCAGCGGGCGGCTGATTTCCTCGTCGGTAAGTCCGAGCGCCTTGAACAGCGAGCGGTGCGGAGCTTTCTCGATTCCTTTTTTCACTGAGTCGCTTTTCATAACCTTGTCTCTCCTCTCAAAACAATGGACTTTTTGATGATAGGACAACGAAAATTAAAAGTCAAACAAGCGCCTCGCATGTTGAAATTCCTGTTTTGAGCTATAATATCCGCGAACAAAGACGCAAAGGAGGCGCGCGCTATGGTGCGGTCGCTGGCTCAGGTCGGAATCACTTGCTCGGATATAACGAAGTCGCTGGAATTCTATCACGATGTTCTCGGCCTGCCGTTGCTAGAGGCTATAGACGTGCCGTTCGACCAGAGGCGCGACATCTACGGCGTCGGCGAGGAAACCAAGGTGACGCTCTTTCTGTTGCGGACGGGCAACGGCGGTTTCGTCGAACTGTTCAACTTCGACCCCCTCGTCGGCCCGCATCAAGACGTCGTATGGAACCGCGCCGGCATCACCCACCTCGCGCTCGACGTCAAGAACCTGCCCGCCGTCATGAAGAAGCTGCAGGAAAAAGGGATCAAGTTCGTGTGCCCCGTCAAATGCAACCTCGGAACCGATTTTATCTTCACGCGCGACCCCGACGGAAATCTGGTGGAGCTTATCGACATGAAGAAGCTTTACTGGCCGGCGCGCATAGCGGGCGGCCTCATCGCAAAAATGAACACTAAAACAAAATACAAAGACCTTTACGAGCGAATTAAGAACAAGAAGCCGTTCCCGGTGTGACCGCCGCCTCGCTGTTTCCTGCTTTTCGGCGCAGATGTCATAGTCAACACAAAACAGCTTTGATGTGTTTGTGGAAGAGCCGCGTTTTGAACGACGCAATAAACCTGATTTTTCCGCGCAACGCGAAATAAAACACAAAGAAAACGAAAGAAGAAGATTTGCGCGGAGATATGAATCTGACGCGCTCAGCAGGATTCGAACCTGCGACCTACGGATTAGAAGTCCGTTGCTCTATCCATCTGAGCTATGAGCGCATTCTCAAAATATTCCTTTATCAATGAGGCTTTCATGCTCTCGCCTCACTCGATGACATCCCTCTAAAATCGACTACTGTGTTTATTTTGGTATTATTCAAACTCTGTGAAAGAGCCTCGACCGCTTCCCTGTGCGCGTCCGGCAACACATGACTATATCTCTCGGTTGTGACTATGTTCGCGTGTCCCATTGCCTTTTTGACGATGTTCAAGTCTCTGCACTCTTTCGCAAGCAACGTCCCGAACGTGTGCCGGAGCGTATGAAACGTGATGCGGTTCCGCTTGATTGCCGCCGCTCTCTCCGCTGGGTCGCTTATGGCGTCGAATTGTCCGAGACGCCGACGCTCTATCCCCGATGCTTCCAGCGCCCTTTCGTGTGACTTCCTGATGTCCTCATAAGGTTTATTCAGCCTGTTGATGAAAACATGGCCGCCGGACTTCATAGATTCTAATTCCTTAAAAATATCTGTCAACTTTTCCGGCGCTTTCACCTCTCGCCGCTTGCCGCCTTTTGTCCGCTCCAAATATATCGTCCGATTGTTCAAGTCAACCCTGTCCCATGTCAGCCCTAATATTTCAGATTTTCTCATGCCCGTATAAATCGCCGTCGCCGCAACCGGATAATATTGAGGGATGCTCCGCGCCGCTTCAAGATAAGCCGTCACTTCGTCGGGTTCAAGGAAAACAAACCGCTTCGCCTCTGATTCGGCTCGTTGGTCGATTGCTCCGCGCTTCACTGGATTGTCGCCCGCGCAAAGTCCCCACTCCACGCCCTTGTTGAACATCGTTTTCAGCAAGGCAAGGTCGCGGTTTACTGTCGTTCGCGTCACTGGTCGCCGTTGCTTTCCGCTCGCCTCGATTTCTCCGGCCATGCGCGCCCTGATGTAGCCGCGCACAAGTAAATCATTGCCCGCCATGTCGTTCAATCGCCGGTTGCCAAAATACGCTTTCATGGTGTCAACGGACTGACAGTCCCGAACGTGTGAGCGTTTTTCATCCCGCGTCGCGTCCAGATACTTCGAGCACAAGTCGAAAAACCGCGTCTTGCTTTCGCCCTTGATTCCGACCGCGCCCCGGAGAGCGTCGGCCTTGCGCGTGTTCAATATCTCGGTTGCAATCGTCTTGTTGTTGGTATGCGCGCTTTCCCGGATGTAAACGCCGCCGACATGGGCGGTTATCCACCATGAATGTTTACAACGCCGCCATGATTCGCAATCGCAACGCTTATAAAGCCCGTCGCCGCCGCCTCGCGCCTCATAGCTTCCCGATGATTCGGAGCCTGCCTTGCGCCCTCGCTTCGCCGCGTTCTTTTCATCTGTCATTTGCTGATTCCCCTTTCGTTTAATATAAAAAGGCCGGTTCCCGCTGGGTAAACAATCGTCAAAGACGTTGTAACGGAAACACGGCCAAAAAAAGCAGTGCCTTTGACGCCAACTTGTTTACCCACATATAGGATACAAAATTCCCCGCCCGGAGTCAACCGCGTCGATCTTCTCATCCCCGCCCTTTTGCTATTCTTTGCTAGGCAAGAACAGGACTAGTCCTTTGATGGCTTTCTCAAGCTCATGGTTCATTGCAAACCACTCGCCCAATAACCTGTATCCGCTGAATAGACTATGTAATTTCGATTCAGTATCCATATTTCCGCGAATACAGCCTAAAAGAATAAGCTCATGCTCATTTCCTGTTTGCAATTGGTCTTTTCTAATGTATGGATTTTGTGCGTAACCGATTTTTACGGATTTAGTTTGCTTGTTCTGAATAAAATATACAAACTCATTTCCCTCAATAAAAGATTCGGGCGCTTCATCTGCTACAATAGTGTCGGAAACCTTTTTTGTGTATGCAATATCCTTTCTAGGTTGTTGTCCGCCTAGATAACCATCAATGTTTTTGTTTCTTATTTCGCCTTGTGTCTTTTTTGGAGACTCATCGTCATTTGAGTCTATCTTAAAAACACTTTTGCAATTCGGACATCTTATGCTTTTATTCCTTGATGCCACAGGAATTATCAGGGCAATACCGCAACTCGCACAACTGATGCTCATTTTCTTTGTGTCATCTTTTATAGTTCTAGCGTTGTTTTTACTGAAGTCATCGATTAAATGCTGACACCTTTCTAAAATGTCTTTTTCATTATCCGTAGCGTGTTTGGATTCCGGTTTATGACTGATAGACGTTTGTGGGTTCAGTCCGTCTTGAATCGTTTCAATAAAACAATGTCCGCATGAGGAGCAATATTTCGCTTCTTTCTTGTTGCTCCATTTGCAAAGCGAACAAACCTTTTTATCGCTTGCCTGTACTTCGGCATTCTTGTCCACAGTGCTTTTTACAACTTTTTGCGCTAGTTGACTGGTAGGTCGGTCAGAAATAGTCATTTGATAATATTTATTTGGAGTGTGCGCTGGCTCTGTTGTTGTATAAATATTCTGTTCTTTTACTTGATTGCTTGACAGCTTATTTATTGTCTTGCTTTCGGAAGTATTTGCATTTCCTATAAATTGACTACTATTATCATCTTGGAGTTGTACAATCGAATGACTGTCGCAATGTATTTTGTTAGCATCTAGGCTGTTAATTCTATGATTATCTATTTTTTCATTCCGATATTTGCCAAATATATTTCCTAGATATTTTATTATTTGAGAATCTTTGTAATGAGATGTAACTATAAAGTATAAAAGAATAATTATAGGCAATAAACACACAATAGCGCCTATGTATTCAATGAAACTCAAATCTCCTTGAAAAATGAACGATATACCAATTACGAAATATATAACAGCGTAAAACAAACAACCACACGATTCCCAATCCGAATCTCTTTTGTATTCTTTGTACCGCCTTTTGCCCATATCTTCCTTTCCGTTGTTTATAGATTGACCTAACATAAGAGTTGGCACTATTTCGGTAGAGTATTAATCATCAGTCATTGCTCCTTGCGATATTAACGGGCAATTAAAAAACACGTGCCATTTATCTCAATACAATCAAGCAACGTCGCTCCCGGCAACCATCGCACAAGCCGCTTCAGCCGCGCTAGTTCCTGTTCAATCCGTTCAATGCGTTCATCGTTAGTCATGGCGTCTCTCCGTTTATTGAAATTGTCTTTCGGCGATTATATCACTTCACACCTTAATCAAACCCATGACACATAAAAAAGATTCATTCCGCCGTTATTGATTGTTTTTATGCCTCTGTAAGCCGCATACATCCCTCCACGTTCGCCCCTGACGCGTTTTTAGCAGATAGTTGATAGAACACACACCTTGCGCCTCTTTCGTTTGTCTCTCGGCGTTTATCAATAACCTCTGCGGCATATTGTTGAAAAAAGGGCAGGGCGGGCGGACTTCACCCGCCCCGCGAAAGAAAAACGAAAGGAAACATTTTAAAGCCGCCTGCCGGTCGTTGCCGATGCGCCCGGCAAGTTGATAACTTTGTTATGGCCGCAACGGAATAGCTCCATGTTTGAGCGTGTGCTCGATGCTCCGCGCCGCCCATGAATCCAATATCCCGAAGTCTAGCAACGCCTCGCGGATTTCAGATTCGGTTGAATTGTGCTGTTTCAACTCGTTCAACGTCGCTCTGACAGTTTCGTCGCCTAGTACGACCGCCAGTTGCTCGGCCTCTGTCTCGGTTGTTTGAAGTTCACCGGAGAGCGCCTTGCTTTCATCTTGCATTGCGCGGAGCCTTTCGTCCCGGTTGCCGCCCTCAAATTTCAGCGCGCCGACAATGGCCGTCTTTCGCGCCCATGCGGTTTTATAGCTTCCGAGAATTTCTTTCAATCTGTCCGCCCTCGCTTGCCGCTCCATGCCAGCCTGTAGCCGGTCGCTTTCGGCCTGTAAGCGGTCGCGTTTTCTGGTAAGCGCGGAGAATCTGTCGCAAGTCTTTTCGTGAGTTCGCCTTGCCGCGTCAACCTTGTCCCCGGAGCCGCCGTCGGCCAACAAGTCAACAGCCGCGTCAAGAGCCATGCGAGCCTCGCTTTCGGCCTGTCCCGCGCTCTCAATATCCTGATTCAACTTTTCAAGTTGGTTTTTCATTTTCTCGATGTTCATACTCTGACGCTCCCTTTCAGCGCAAGCCGCGCAAAATTTGGTTTCAAACGTGTTCCGCCAGTCTGTAAGTCATATTCAAAAATCTCTCCAGCAACGCGTGAGTAATTCTTGAAATTGTCGGCGTTTAGCTTCAACTCCGCGCAACGCTTCACAACCGGGTCGTCAGCCTCTATCACGTCGGCGTCCGAACAAACCGCTATTACTGCCTTGCCGTATTCCCGCGAGTCATCCAGATTAAGCCCGCGTTTGGCCGCGTAAGTCCTCGCTCTCTTTTCATCGTCCGCGCTCCAATTACTGCGGCGGTCTTGTTCCACCTCGCGCCTAACAGATTCGGTAACTTCGCCCCGGTCGCGGCCTGCCTTAATTTGAGATATTGCGCGCTCGAATATTCGAGCCGTGTTGCTGTTGTCCGGTTTCGCCGCCGGAGTCGGTTTAGGCCTCGGAGCCGGTTTCACAACCGTCGCCCCGACTTTCATTGTATAGATTGATACTCTTTCGCACTCCATCTCATGTACCTCGCTCATTGAAATATTCCAATCGGCGGTCATGCCGCCGCTGGTTGCTTTTTTACCAAACATCCGGCTTGCCGCCACCAATAAAACTACTGCCATCGTCAAACGATATTCGCGGCTCTCCGCTCGCAATGCCCGCCAGTATCTCGGCCATCGGCCTCGATGGTCGTTGTTGGTCTGCGAAGTAAGCCGCCATCATAACCGCCCGCGTCCGGTCGCCGTGTCCTAGTCCGCCCGCGCGTCGCCTGTAAACAATCTTGAATTGCGATTTGTCCGCGCCTGATTCCTCGGCCTCAAGTTCCAACAACTCGCGCTCCAACGCCGGGTCGGGCGGGAAGTTCAACGCGCCGCCGGTCACAAGGTCGTAAAATGTTTTCGACATGGCCGCGACGCTCTGTTGCGACGGCTTAAACTCAATCACTCGCGCGTTGCCGTAACGCGCCGTCAGCCGCTCGCAAACGCTTGCCATTTGCCAGCTCTCAATGATTGCCTTTGATACGCCGAAGTCTTGAAAGCCGCGCTCGGCGTATTCCAGCGCGACGCTTGTTTGCACTGGCTTTTTATGCGAGCCGCGCCATGTTTGCGTATGTAGCACTCGGATAGAGCCGCCGACGTTTTTTACAACCGCGCCCGCCGTCCAATCTTTCACGCGCCCGAAGTCCAGCGCGAGCACTCCGCCGCCGTCATCCTCGGATACATAATGCAAGCCGGGTCGCTTGCAGGTTTCAACGTGTTCCGGCAAAAACAAGTCGCCGCCCGCTCCCCACTGGCAAAGATGGAGCCGCTTGAAAACTCCGGGCGGAAGTTCGCGCCGTCGCCGTTCTAATCTTTCCGGCGTCAACCATGACGGCAAGTATGGGTCGGCCTCTGCTGAAAACCAGAAAACCCAACCTTGCGGGTCTGCCTCATACTCCACGCGCAACGCCTCGCGGACATCCCAACAAAGCCCGCTTTTAGATGTTCCGGCATTTGTTAAAATGACAACTTTTGTTCGTCCCTTACTGACGATTGATTCATATAGCCGCTGATGATTCGGAGACTTCCAAACGTGAAGTTCATCCACGATTGCGACATCCTGTTGCTTGCCGAATGCGCTGTCAGCGTCCGCCGCCTCGATGATAAGCCGCGAGCCGTTTGCAAACTTAATAACTCGCGCCTGTAGTTCAACGTCATGCTTCAACTCTGGATGATGATTCAATATGCGCCGCTCAATGCTGTCCCTGACTATTGCGGCTTGGTCGCTGTCGGCGGCATATACTCGGACTATTATTCCGGCCTTGTAAAAGCATTGCGCGAACGCACACGCGGCAATCAATCCGGTCTTGTCCCAGTCGCGCGGAGCCTCGGCGTAGATTCTTTCAATTCGCGGCTCGAAGTATGGCGCAATGAAAATATCGGTTTGCCATTGTTCGCCTAGTTTGTTGAAAGACAACTCCGGTCTGTCTAGGTCGGGATGATAATATCGACCTAAAAACTCAATCGGCGTTTTCGGTATTCTCATTATTCTGTTGTCCTTTCATAATTTGAGACATAAGGGTTTCGCCCCGGAGAGCGTCAAGCCCTAGCCGTTGCCTTGCCGCCGGGTTCAGTCCTAAAGCATCCGCCGCCGCCGCATAAGCCCGGAGAGCGGTTTGATATATTCCTATTGCTGGATTTTCGCCCTTGCGCCGCTTGAAATGTCCGCTTCTCATAAACCATGATTCACACAACCCGATAAGGATTTCATTTTTTATCAAAACCCTAGCCGTCGGCGCGTCGGTTGGCCGTATCCAATCAATAGCCATGACTTGCTCAAAGCGTCTTTCTTCGTAGTCGGAGACAACCATGCAAGCGCCCTTGTCGGCAATCTCGGCAAACTCGCATTGTTCGCGCTGAATCATCGGACAAGTTGAATCAAGACATCTAACGCCGCCGCCTCTCTTGAATCCCCATAGCCCATGAATCAAGCCCGCCGGTTCGGTTCGGTTGCGCTCGGCAATAGCCGCCGCGTGTCCGGCAGGGTCGGCATATTGCCGCAAGTTGGATACTCCCGCGCGTTGTCCCTCTGGAGCCTTGTTTGTGGCCTCTGTGCGCCCTCTGGAGCAGCTTTCCGCCGCGCTCTGTGGTTTCGCCTGATTCACGCTCGAAACGTCGCCCAGTTGGTCAACGCTTACGCCGACATCCGCGCCAGCCTCTTGAGCGTTCGCCGCGCTCGGTTCCGCCTTCTCTGGTCGGCTGTCATGCGCGCATATTCCACCGCATGAACATTCCCCGGAGAGAGCCTTGCCGCCCATGCAACAACCGCCCTCAACCTCATGCTCCACGTCCGCCCCGGAGCCTGATTCATTCATGGCGTCGCTGTTCACTACCTCGGCGTTTTCGAGTTCGGCGGCGGTCATGGTCGCCGCTTTGGTTGTGTTCACGCCGGAGACATCCCCGGAGCCGGAAGCGTCAACCTCGCGCGCGCGCGTAAGCGGCATTTCGCGCTCATGTCCCGCGTCGGAATACACACTAAAAACACAATCGTTTATTTTGTCGGTTTCCATGTTTAATTATTCCTTTCGTTGCTTGCAAAATTATGCGTTGACCAGAGGGGCGCAACGCATATACAGTCAGTTTCACGCTCAAGCCGCCGCCCCGATGGAGCGTCAGCCGCGCCCTCGGCCTGCCGATGCAGGTATTTGATATAGCTATATCAGCCATAGACATTAACTTTTTTGCCTCCACGATGGATTTGTCATAACTCGGACAGCACACATTTCGGAGAGCCTGTCCGCCGCTCGTTCGCCTATGACATCGCGTAGCTTATTTAGCGATAAGTTGGATGTTCCAATAATGGATATTTGAGCCGTGTATAGGTCGTCAATTAAGAGATATATTTGCTCACGTGCCCAGTCTGTCGGGTATTCAGTTCCAACGTCGTCAAGAACAACTAATTTTGTGGATTCGTGCAAATAACAGCCAGCATCATATTTCGTTGCTTCCGGGTCTAATGGCGCGTTCATAGCGTCGCGGAGAGACTTCAACCATTTCGCCGTTTGAATGAACCGAGCATGGATTGTTTCGGTAAAAGAGTTATTGGCTCGTTTTGAACTCAAATGCCATTCTTTCGATAAATACGGTTCTTTCGTTATTTGGTCGTATTCGACCATGCGCGCTGGTCGATACGTCAACCGCTCGGCTTGTGTGTTATGACGGACAACCTCTTTTAGCATGACCGCCGCGAGTGCGGATTTCCCGCAACCGGCAGGGCCTGTTAAAAATAGCCCGCGTCCCTGTTGTAAAAGTTCATGCGATTTTTTGACAAATTGTTTTGCCGCTGCAAAGGCGTCTCGGTTGCCATCGGTTTCGACAAGGTCGTTTAACTCAATGTTTCGCAGTTTCGGCGGCAACCCAGATCGGTTAATGCTCGGCTCTGCGGCCTCAAAGCAAAGTCTTTCATATTCGGTATCCGATTCGAGCCGCTTCAACTCCGCCATGATTTCAGCAGGCGCTGAATCCTTTTCACCGGCATCTATAATGGCTCGGATTTTTTTCAAATCCTCTACATATTGGTCGATTTCAAATCCCATGACTTTTTCACCTCAATTAGATTTCGCCGGTCGGTTGCTGGTCGCGCCAGCTTTGAAGATCGGCGTTTATGTCCTTTCGCTGCTTGCTTCCGGTATTGCGTCGTGATAGGTATTCGGTCAACCATGTTTCGTGAAGCATGGCCGATAAGCTGTTAGGTCTCCCACAACTTAAAAAATGGTCAATGAGTTCTTTGAAAAATGATTCCGTGTATTGCGCAGGATTTTCTTTTAAAAGTTGCTTCATGCGAGTGTTGACAGCAAGAACATTAGATTTTGACGGCATGGCGGGTTTAGAGCCATGCTTCGCCTCGAAGCGTTCATTGAAATATTGGCGGATAATTGTTGCCAGCGCGGGCGGCGCGTTTTTGGCGACGCGGCTTTCTTTAGAAGATTTATTTCTTTTATTTAAAACATCCTTATTAATGTCGGCGGTTTTTGTTACGCTTTCCGGTATGATTTTTATACCGGTTTCCGGTATATCAATATACCGGTTTCCGGCATATTTATTTGTTCCGGTTTCCGGTATATTCCAGCCCTCTAGGTCATTCATTTTCACATGGCCGCGAGTTCTTATGACGATGTTCTTTTCGTGAAGTCCCCAAAGTGCGTTGTTGGCTGTCTCAAGTCTCAAGTTGGCCATTGACGCAAGCCGTTGCGCGCTCATGCGGATATCCGTAGGATTGTCCCGCCAATTCGAGAATCCATGCGTGAGCCGCCATAACACAATCAAGGCTTTTAGTTCGCCAGCCGTCAGCCGCGCTTTTATCGTCGCGTCAAAAACATCGTTCGGGATCGGCGTATATGGCTTTTCGTAGCCGCCAGTCATCTATCTGTCCTCGCTTCAACCTTGTTTTCGTGCATGAACTTGTGCAGTTCGGAGACGCTGAATCTTACGCGCGCGCCGATTTTGAAATGAGAGATTTTTTTCTCACTAACCAAGTTCCGAAGCGAGCCGACGGACAGAGACAACAACTCCGCCGCTTGCCCGTAGTCGATGTATCTGTCAACTTGCGTCGCGTTCATCTCTCGCGCTCTCCCGCCAGTGTCTCAATCGCCGCGTTGATTCGCGCCAGTTCCGTTGGCGTCGCGTCTTGCCTGTTGTTGCAAATCGCGGATAATTTGCTATACGGCATTTGGGTATAAGCCGAAACATCCCAGAGCCGCAAGCCGCGCCGGATAATGCTGGCTTTTAATTCGCGTCCGTCCATAAAACCGCCCCTCTCGGATGAAAAAATGTTTCGCCATCCATCCGTTATACTAGAGAAGAGTTCGGTTTAAGCCGGATTTTTACGGGGTTTTTAAAATAGTTATATCGCGCCTAAAAAACGCCTCAATGGTTAAGATATTTCCAATAAGTCTTTATTCTCGCTATCGTTTCTGTAGCACTCGCTGGACGTTTTCCGAATACTTTTTTTCTAATGTCGGAATCTTTCGCGAGTGAGCTTTCCAGATGCTCCCTCAAATATTCAACCGCCTTGTTATCGTCGTGTTGTTTCGCGATATTTATAAGGTCATGCAAATTACATTCACCAATCACTCTTTCAATCCCGATATCGGCAATAGGCCTATCGAAAAATTCTAATAGCTCAGGATGTTCTAAAATGTCTTTTTTCTTTGACTCATTATTGTTTCTAACATTTTCTAATATTTTAAAAAAATAGCTTTTAACATTATTAATACCAAGAAGTTTTTCAACATCCTTGTTTTGAAATTTGCTGACGGCCTCAATCAAATAGAGAATCAGTAATTGTCTCTTATCTTTGTCACGGCCCACAATTATATCTAACATATTGGCAATTCGCGGGTTATCCGTCAACGCCGCCATTGCTCCGCTTGTGTTTAATTCAATGCGCGCTATTTCATCATCGAAGATTTCCCGCTGACGCTTAATCTGTCTGTCCGCCTGCGCGTTCGCCCTGTCTCGCTCAATATCCGCATGAGCCGTTTCTGTAGGCCGCCGCTTTAAGTTTTGTTCAATGCGCTCTAATGAGCGTTGCCGTTGGCGCTCAATCTGCTCGATTCTTTGAGCGAAGCGTTTTTTAGCGATGTCAGTTGAACATGATGCAATCTCAATGAAAAGTTTTTCAAGTTCATCCTCTGAATAATTTAATTTATCGAGCAGTGAGCCGAACGATTTTGAAAGCTTCTCCAAATCATTGATAGCGTCGCCGTCGAATCGGTCAATCTGCTGCTGTATTTCTGACGCAAGGCTATTCCTCTGTTCTTGAGTCAACAAATCGGTTTTTAAGACAATGGCATCGGGTATCATTTGCCGACAATTTCGGGACATCTCGTTGTTCTCGATGTTTACTCTTTCGCGATTGACAATATTATAACCTAGTAAAAACAACATTTGACAAGAACCGCACAAAACATCGTCGCGGATTTCGGCCCAGCGCGCCCGACAATTTGCATAATATTCATAATCATCCTGCACAAGCTCAAGCGAAGTCGGTATCATCTCAATTTGCGCGGCATTTCGATTTTTTAGCAATACGCGCGCTCCATCTTGTCGAATGTCGTTTACTATCGCGGCAATCAGTTTATTTCGTGCGGACTCCAGCATCGCTTCTGACAAACTTCTATTGTCAATACCGTCCCTAATCTCTTTTGCGCATTCTCTTTTCTTTTCAAGCAATACCGCGTTAAGCTCAGTAATTTGCACTTGAGTCGCTCTGAAATGTTTTGCTTTCTCCGCGCGTTTGTCCGCATCATCTAAACTTCTATCAACCTCGGAAAGTTGTTTCCGAAGCTCGGTTTCGATTTTCGCCAACTCGCTTTTTTTGATAGAATCAAGAATATCAAGCCGCTTGAAAATGTCGGCCTCGGCCTCATAATCTCGAAAGTCATAGTCCATTTGTTTCATGCCAACACCACCCTAAAAAGTTGTTCACGCCTGCCACAAAAAAAATCGGCGCGTGTGTTTAAAACGTGTATTTATCTCCCTGATAAACCATGATAAACCATGATTCGCGGTTATGTCTACAAATAAAAAAAACCGCTTCACAACTTAATAATTGCTTCGATTATTGGAATATTTGAATATCGCTTTTAAGCCTTAGAAGTCCGTTGCTCTATCCATCTGAGCTATGAGCGCTCTTAACCCGGTTGTGCTGTCGGAGCCGCGCGACTGAGGCAATTCCCACTGAGGCGAACCGCTTTGCCGCCGAGGCGGCGTCTGCGTCGGGTCCGCGACTGGCAAACCGAGCGTATTTATTTTTAACCCTCTCTTTGCGTATGTCAATCTATCGGGAGCATAAACAGGGCGGCGCAGGCCGCGTTTGTTATTTTTGTCTTTCGCCGCGCGGGTTCAGTGGTTGACCAAGGCTCCGGCTATGGCGGCGGTCATGCAGCCCGCGAGAAATCCTGCCAGAAGGGCTTTGAGGCCGAGGCGGGCGACTTCTTTTTTTCGCTCCGGAGCAAGTCCGGCTACGCCGCCGATAAGGATGGCAAGGCTGCCGAAGTTGGCGAAACTGCAAAGTGCGTACGTGGCGATAGTCGTCGAGCGCGGGCTAAGGCTGCCGGCGGCGACCATTCCTTGCATCTGCTGATAGGCTATGAATTCGTTGAATATGACTTTCACGCCTAGGAGTTGTCCGACTTCAAGGCAGTCGCTCCACGGGACGCCCATGATGAAGGCGACGGGCGCGAAGACGTATCCTGAGATTTTGCGGAAGGAAAGTTCGGCGCCGAGTGGAGCGCCCGCGTATCCGAGCAGCGCGTCGAGCATGCCAATGAGGGCGATGAAGGCAAGGAGCATCGCGCCGATGTTGATGGCGAGTTTGACGCCGTCGGCCGCGCCGCTTGCCGCCGCTTCTATCACGTTCGAGTCGTCCGACCTCACAGACCCCCAGTCCATAGAGCCGCAGGTGGAAGGTTCCCCGGTCTCGGGGATCATGATTTTCGAGATGAGAATGGCCGCCGGGGCGCTCATGATGGACGCCGCCAGCAGGTGTCCAGCGCTCGCGCCGAACACGCTCGCGTATATGGCCATCACCGTGCCGGCGATCGTCGCCATGAACCCTGTCATGACCGTGAACAATTCCGACGTCGTCATCTCTTTGAGGTATTTTTTGAGTCCAGTAACGGATTCGATGCCCATGAACACGAACATGGCGGCGCTGAGGGATTCGGCGCCGGACGCGCGCATTGTTGCCCTCATCACGCGCGCCATCGCGCACACGAGAGCCGGTATCACGCGCAGATAGAACAGTATTGACATCAGAGAGGCTACGAACACGAGAGTCGCCCCGATGTTGAGAATCACGAAGTCGTTAAGCCCGGTCAGGGTCTGACCGAAAAGGAATCCAGCGCCTATGCCCGCGAACTCGTTTATGTAAAGCCGCAAATTATGTTGAGTTGCCATCATCTCGAAGCGGTCAACAAGACAAACGGTTTAGACCGACAGCGGTGGGGTTTTTAAGCCACATCACAGAATTGTCAATAATAGAAA
>Ga0116149_1000157_pt1 | contig 90483 bp, 64 predicted proteins | sample AD_UKC057_MetaG_FD_89787 | JGI IMG/M metagenome (GOLD analysis project Ga0116149, IMG submission 89787) | Active sludge microbial communities of municipal wastewater-treating anaerobic digesters from USA - AD_UKC057_MetaG | ecosystem: Engineered > Bioreactor > Anaerobic > Digestate | place: USA...
CCCGTCGCGAAAGTCCGACGCGAAAGCGTCCATCATACGGTTTACCGGAGAGGGTTCCGCCGCTGAATCACCGTACCGGGACAACCGATAGTTCATGTTTTATATCTCCTTTACAGGGATGCTGAAAACCGCTGCACGATATTCTAAACCGCAAGCCGGTGTAGGTACAACCGCTACGATAACCTGCATTAGAGCGACACCGTTTCGGTATGCATGGTTGCTTTCTTTTCCTGTGTGCAAAGAAAAGCATCTACGCTTCGTCCGGGACTGCGCCCGGGAGAAGTGGCGCCTGCGGCGCAACAAGTTGCAGCGCTATAGACAAAGAAAAATAAAGGGAGAGTAAAAAACGCCTGTATCAACCTATTTCGCCTTTCCTTATAAACAGCCGTAAACACGGTCATTCTGGCTTTTTCGCGATCGCTGGCCCGGGTCGAAGAACGGTACTGGACAACGCGAAAAATACCGGAATCCAGATTGGGCCAGCTGCAATGAATACCCAGTTCCCTTCTCGAAGAACACAACGAATGCGTCCAATCCCGCAACCACGGTCTCAGGAACTGGATTCCGGTCTTTTCGCGGCCTGGCACCCGCTCCGCGACACGTCCTTTTTCCACCGCGAAAAACCGGAATGACGCGTTGTTTGTGGATTCTTGAACTCAACCGGAACATAACGCTCCTCGCGGTAAGAAACTGAACTCATAATTATGTGTCAGCAAAATTGTCCTAAGCGCCTAAAGATTTTGTAAAGGAAAATATTCCCGTCTAAAAACTTTCGGGCTCGTTGAGATTCATACGATTGTTGCCAACCCAATAATAGACCCCCTAAATAAAGGAGTCCCCCGCGGACATCAAGTCCGCGGGGGAAGCAAAATGCACTATCGGTTTAAACTTACAGGTCGGAATTGAAAATACCAATCACACCGGCCAGACTCGGCAACACAGGCTGGGTAGCGCCCAGGTCCATGCTAACGCTATTGTCCTGACCGGGGGCGGGCGCCACATAGGGAATCCAGTCCACGTGGCCATCCATGAACAGCACGTTACAGCCACCGGGAACGTGGTTGAACAGGGCGATGCCGCCGCTATTGCCGAACAGGTCCATCATCGCAAAGAGCGTGCTCTGGGCCATGGCGGAGGTCTGCGGATTGTTGACATCCGTGATCATGAATCGCTCATTGCCTTCTTTCAGGCGATAGACGGTATCGCCACCGCCGTTGCCGATTCCCGCAGGAACCTTGACATCCTCGTTTACGACACGGAGCATGGAAATACCAGTAGGCGGCCCCGTTTCGGTAAGTACTTTCCGCAGCAACTCATCAATCGTCGCACCAAACTGGGCGGAAATGAACCCATCTTGCGGTGCTGGCAGGTTCAACGCCGTGGTGCCTGCGACAAGGTTTGTAAGTGTGTTCATCGCTACCGGCGGCAGATAGGGCCGGTTCAACAGGTCGAACATCCAGCCGACATAAAGATAACTGTATGTGTAACTTTGGTTAGGCTTGTAAAAATCCCAATCGCCATCGGCATTTTTAAGATCGTCAATATCGTTCTCGGCATCTGACGGGCAAATCAGGATGGATGGATCGCTGTTATAATTAGGATACCAGGCGGTATACTGCGGCTGGGCGCCAATATCCAATTCATCCAAGAGGTTGCCGTTGGGCCAGCCATCACGCAAAATACTGGTGATTTGAAGGGGTGGCCAGTAATCCTTTTGTTCGTCGGCATAAAGTTTGAAAATGGTGCCCCATTGTTTCAGGTTGTTTTGACACGATTTCCGGCGGGCCGCTTCGCGGGCACGAGCCAGGGCGGGAAGCAGTATAGCCGCCAGGATGCCGATAATGGCTATCACGACCAACAATTCAATTAACGTAAATCCACGACGCTTCATAATGAACTCCTTCGTTTAGATATAAACACACAAAACACAATCCAACACTCACGAATCTGCGTTACGCCTGAACTACACACCTCCTTTCTTCGCATAGCGACAGTAACCTTTTCATTCTGCAATAACGATACCATAAAATTCATTAATTTGACAAAAAAAATTACCACGTCATGGCTTGCGGAATTGCCGGGAAAGGCTGTTTGACCATCTAAAAACTGGCTTCGTTCACAAAAAGACCTGGAATGGACTCTGAAATCTGCTTGATTTCGTAATGCCAGTATACCGGTACCCTTACAAACAAGTATCCCCTGCAACCGTAGGATTGCAGGGGAAAATAAACGGAAACAGGGTTAAAGATTAAATCTCGGCATTGAAGATTCCGATAACGCCGGCCATGCTTGGAAGCACAGGTTGGGTCGCGCCCAAGTCCATGCTCGAAGTACCGTCCATACCCGGAGCGGGGGCCACATAAGGAATCCAATCCACATGACCATCCATGAACAACACGTTGCAGCCGCCGGGCACGTGGTTGAACAGCGCCACGCCGCCACTGTTACCGAAAAGGTCCATCATGGCGAAGAGGGTACTCTGCGCCATGGCGGAGGTCTGGGGATTATTGACGTCGGTGATCAGGAAACGCTCATTGCCTTCTTTAAGCCTGTAGATGGTGTCGCCTGCGCCATTGCCCAGGCCAACAGTAACATCGTTGATGTCCTCATTCATGACACGCATAATGTTCACGCCGCCGGGCTCGTTCACGCCCATCAGCTCTGACAATTTTTTGTCTAACCCGACCCCAAACTGCTGGGGAATCATTCCGGAGCCCGGCGCGGGAAGGCCGAGTGCGGCGGTACCGGCCACCAGGTTCGGCAGCGTGCTTACTTCAATCGGCGGCAGATAGGGACGCTGCAACAGGTCGAACATCCACCCACAGTAGAAGTAACTGTAGGTATAGGCGGCCTTTCCACTCTGCGATTCCGGTTGGTAGAAGTCCCAATCACCGTCGGCGTTCTTCAAATCGTCAATGTCATTTTCGGCATCGGACGGACAAATCAGGATCGAAGGATCGCTGTTGTAATTAGGATACCACGAGCTGATTTGAGCCTGGGCTGCGGGAGCGACATTGTCGATGAGTGTACCCGTCGGCCACCCTGGACGCAGCATATTGGTCATCTGCATGGGCGGCCAATAATCCTTTTGTTCATCCGAATATAACTTGAATATGGTGCCCCATTGTTTCAGGTTGTTCTGGCAGGACTTACGGCGGGCTGCCTCGCGGGCACGGGCCAGCGCCGGCAACAGTATCGCCGCAAGAATACCGATAATGGCGATCACAACGAGCAATTCAATCAATGTAAACCCTTTTCTCTTCATCCTAGTAATTCCTTAAATGTTTTGTTTCCATTAAATCCTCTTCAAAGAACATTCATTGTTAATCCTAAGAAATCAAATTCCGTATCACCTCCTTCCTAATCACTACAATCTTTAACGTTAGAAGTTTTCTTACGATTAGAATAACATTTTTTTTATTAATTGTCAATGTCTTTTTTTATAATGATATTTATAGGATCTTTGTTTTTTACTAACATACTGAACAAAAAAAAGGTAACAGGAGGGTGATGTATCAAAAAATTGGGGGGTATTTACGGTGCAGATGCTTTTAAAAAATCACTATATGTGCCGCAGCACTGAATAGTTATGAGAGGAAGGAGACCGGCAAGAAAAAATTCCGCACGACCATGACCTCAGGCATGCCACCCGGACAAATCCACGTAGCAGCTTCAAAACCGTGTTTTGCCGTCATGGCGAAGGGCAGCGCGCAACAAAGCGGTATTCCAGCGGCGCGGATGGCGATGACACCAGATTCACTGTCCTCGAAGCCAGCCACGCGATGGAACCGTTCCGGGGGGACCCCAAGCGTGTGCAGCGCAATGGAATACAAATCGCGATGGGGTTTTAATCTAATTTCACTGGAATCACTTGCGGTAACGAAGGCATCGTAGAAGCGGGCGGGATCTGAAAACCGTTGTTGAATCTGTCCGCGCAACTCCGGCGACACTTCCCACTCCTCGATTTGGGAGGCGATAACACGAAATACCTCTCGTAAAACAAGTTTGGCCTCAGTGGCGATGGAGGAAGTAACCAAAGCCAGTTTGACCGGGTATCGTTTGAAATAGGCGCCCAAGGGCCCCATGCGCCGCTTACCCGCCTCCACCGTCGCACGGTCCGCTTTAAGCGTGTCGGGGAGCAATGCGACTATCCGATCTGCCAAGCGTCCTGCGTCTTCGCCCAACCATCCTTTCAGCAGGGCGAGGGCGATACCAATGCCCGGCATGGGTTCAATCAGCGGCTGCGCTCCTTTCCTCACGGCAGGCCTGGTATTCCCCATATTCGCAAGCAATTCGTGGTAATGCTGGTAATAAATTTCAATGCCGATACGGGTCAGGTCGGATACGTTGTCCATTTTCACGCACGGCAACCATACCGCGGCCAGTGACCGGCATTTAGAAAGCGGTTCGCCCTCTGGTTGCGTCGATAGTGCCTCGCAAAGTTCCAGAAACTCCGGTGAATCCTCCGGTGCTGAAATCCCCTGGGTAATCAGCGTAGTGCGGGCTTCCTCTGCGCGCCTCGGGTCAATACCGCAGGTCATATTCCATGCCGCGGCCCGGATCAAATGCTCGCAGACAGCCTGCGGCAGAATACGGTCCCGGTATCGCGTTACCAGGTATTCCACGTGGCGGGTGGTGCTGTTGCCTATGATGTGCGGGTAATCCTGGTCGGGACTCAGGGCGTCCGCAGCGCCTTCCCTGCCGTTTCCAGTCATGCAGGATACCATGGTCGCCAGCGATTCGATGCACAGGGCCTCGGTCGTCGTGGTGGTGCCGTCCATATCCATTACGGCGGCTTCCAGGCCCTCATCCAGGCAGGTGTGCGGCGGGGCCAGCGGATATGCCTCATAGGGCGGGAACACGTACGGCGGATTTTGCACGAGCGCAAAAGAATTTCCCAAGGGGGGGATGTATTGGCATACCCCCCTGGCATCGACAAATTTAGGAATATCGCCCGTCATACAATGAACCCCTTAATGGATGGTTAATATATCTGCTAACGCTAAAACGATACTTCACGCTTGTTCCCAAGTTGCACTTGGGCACACACTTACCCGCGGAGTTCAACTTCCCGGTGCTGGTCCATTATTGAAATAGAATAGCCGGACCAACGCAGAAAGGGAAATAGAACTTCAAGAGAGATTACGTTCCCAAATAGAATTTGGGAACGAGCACGCAACAGACATGCCAACGCGATAAGGATTCGTCCTCTGGCATTTTCATCATGAGAAACGCTTCCAGAGATCAAAACAGACCGGCATTTTTGCGCGCACGCAGGCGCAGGGCGTTCAACCGGATAAAGCCCGTGGCATCGGCCTGGTGGTAGGCGCCTTCATCTTCCTCAAAGGTGGCAATCTTCGGGTCGTACAGGGTTTTTTCCGCACGTCGCCCCACGACAGTACAGTTGCCTTTATACAGGCGGATTCTAGCGGCACCCGTGACGTTTTCCTGGCTCTTATTGACAAAAGCGGTCAAGGCCTCCATTTCCGGGGCGAACCAGAAACCATTGTAAATCAACTGGGCAATTTTGGGGGATAATTGGTCCCGTTGCAACATGACTTCCCGATCCATGGTAATGGATTCCACGGCACGGTGAGCCGCGTAGAGGATGGTGCCCCCCGGTGTTTCGTATACGCCCCGGGACTTCATGCCTACAAAACGGTTCTCGACCATATCAACGCGCCCAATTCCATTTGCTCCACCCAGGACGTTAAGTTTTTCCAAAAGAGCGACCGGGCCCAGGCGACAACCGTCAACGGATACAGGTGTTCCCGCTTCGAATTCAATTTCCACGTAGGTGGGGGTATCCGGAGCGGCCATGGGAGACACACTGAGGAGGAACATGTTTTCCGGCGGTTCATTCCAAGGGTCTTCCAGTATACCGCCCTCAAAAGAAATATGCAGTAAGTTCCTGTCGGAGGAATAGGGCTTGGCTTTGGTAACCGGCACAGGAATATTGTGCTGCTTTGCATACTCGATCATTTTATCCCGGCTGTTTAACGTCCAGCTCGGGTCCCGCCACGGAGCAATAATACGTACATTGGGTTCCAGCGCCATGTAGGTCAATTCAAAGCGGACTTGATCATTTCCCTTGCCGGTGGCGCCATGAGAAACGGCATCCGCCCCGGTTTCGCGAAGCGCGTCTATCTGCGCCTTGGCAATAATCGGCCGTGCCACGCTGGTTCCCAGCAGGTAACAGCCTTCATAGAGGGCATTGGCGCGCATTGCGGGAAACACGAAATCACGCACAAAAGGCTCGCGCAAATCGGCAACTATCACCGATGCGGCACCGGTATCCACCGCTTTTTTACGGGCAGGTTCCGTTTCTTCGCCCTGGCCGACATCAGCAATAAATGCCACTACTTCGGCCTTATAGGTCTCCTGCAGCCATTTCAGAATGATGGAGGTATCCAGCCCGCCGGAATAGGCAAGCACGATCTTTTTGACGTTGCTCATAGTCATCGCATCCTTATTGTTATTTGTGGTTCAGTTCGGCAAAAATGGAAAGTACGCGGTCGCCACGCAAGAGCGAAGCCAACACCGCTTTCTGGGCGTGCAACCGGTTCTCCGCTTGATCAAAACAAACGGAATGAGGCCCGTCAATTACCTCGTCAGAAACTTCATGGCCCCGGTGCGCCGGCAGGCAGTGCATGAACACGGCGTCCGGCTTGGCCAGTTCCATAAGCTTTTTATTGACTTGATAGGGTAAAAAGACTTTTTCCCGCATGGCCGATTCCTCTTCCTGACCCATACTCGCCCAGACATCCGTATACACCGCATCCGCATCCTTGAGCCCGGAAACCGGATCATGGGTTATCGCAAACGTTCCTTGCGCCTCTTTTGCCACGCGACCTGTTATCTCCGGGTCGCCTTCATAGCCTTCAGGACACACCAGCGTCAGGTTGAGGGGTAGTCGGGATGCAAAGTTCGCCCAGGAATGGAATACGTTATTACCGTCACCCACGAATGCTACCTTGAGGGAGCACAGAGACGTTCCCTTGTGCTCCCGCAGGGTCTGCACGTCGGCTAAAATCTGGCAGGGATGCAACTTGTCGGTGAGCGCGTTAATTACGGGGACAGCGGCGCTTCGAGCCAGCAGGCACACATCTTCATGGCGAAAGGTTCTTGCCATGATACCGTCTACCCAGCGCTCAAGATTATGCGCCACGTCCGGCACGGACTCCCGCACGCCCAGACGGGAATCCATCAGCAGTGAAAAACCGCCCAGTTGAAACATGCCCAATTGGAAGGTCAGCCGGGTACGCAGGCTTGGCTTTTCGAAGATCATGGCCAGGGTTTTTCCCTCGAGAAGCCTGTGGGGGCGTCCCGTCTTCTGCAGACGCTTCAATTCGTCCGCAAGATTCAAGAGGGCCATGATTTCCGCGCCGGTGTAATCCGCCAGTGAAATGAAATCTTTTACCATCCTAACTCCTCCAGGCAGGCCTCAATAGCCGCCATTACACAATCCACCTCCTCTTTTCCCACCACCAGCGGGGGCAGGAACCGCAGCACGTTTGGACCGGCCGGACCGCATATGATACCGGTGTCCAACAGTGCACTGATGAGGGGGGCTACTGGCCGGTCAAATTCCACGCCAATCAATAAACCACGTCCGCGCACCTGCACAATCGAGGCATGGTCTTCCGCCAAACCGGCGAGCATGCCGAGAAAATAAGCGCCTATTGCATTAACCTTGTCGAGGAACCCGGGCTCCGTCAGAAGTTCCATCGTGGCCAGGGCCGCCGCCGTGCTCAGGGGATTGCCCCCGAAGGTACACGCGTGCGAACCCGGAGCAAACCCTTCGGCCACAAGGTCGCTACAGCCCAGCGCCCCGATGGGAACTCCGCTGCCCAAACCCTTGGCAAGGGTCATGATATCCGGGGTAACACCTTCGTGTTCATGTGCGAAGAGTCTTCCCGTACGGCCCAATCCCGCCTGTACTTCGTCAAAGGCAAGCAGCACCCCCCGCTCATTACACAGTTGCCGCACCGCGGCCAGATAGCCCGGGTCCGGAACATGGATACCCCCTTCCCCTTGGATTGGCTCCAGCAGTACCAGGCCAACCTTGCCGTTTAGTGCCGCTGCAAGCGCATGCACATCATTATAGGGAACATAATGAACTCCCGGGAGTAATGGCTCAAAACCGGCATGAAATTTAGATTGTCCCGTTGCACTCAATGCACCCAGCGTTCGCCCATGAAAGGACTGTTCCGCGCTGATAATTTCCGGTTTCGGCGTTCCCTGCACAGTCCAATAGCGGCGCGCCAGTTTGATGGCCGCTTCATTGGCCTCCGTGCCGCTGTTGCAGAAAAACCACTTCGTGGCGAAACAATGTGCGGAAAGCATGGCCGCAAGCTTCACTTGAGGCTCTATATAATACAAATTGGATACGTGAACCAGCGTCTGTGCTTGACGACAAATAGCCTCGGTAACCTTGGGATGGCAATGCCCCAGGTTGCAGACCGCAATTCCGGCAAAAAAATCCAGATACGCTCTCCCCTCCGCATCCCAAAGCCTGGCGCCCTCCCCGCGCACCAAGGCAAGTTTCCTTTGCCCGTACGTGTTTATGATATGTTGTTCGCTGGCGTCGATTATTTCTTTTGTATTCATGAGATAGGTTCCTGCCGGTTACAGTGTCATAAACGAGTTGATACCGTGCCTCTATTCTGTTTTCACCTTCGTAGGGGCGGTTTTCGCCTCCCCTTTGGCCGCCGGTTTTCCCGTCGAATCGCCACTGGATTTTGGCTCCGCTTTTGTAGCGGTTGACGCGGTCTCGGATGCCGGGGCTTTCCCTTTCTTCTTGTAGTCCGTCTCGTAAAAACCCGAACCTTTAAATATAATACCGGCGCCGGTACCCAGTAGCTTTTTACATTTGCCTCCGCACTCGGTACATTTTATCTGCGGCGTTGCACTCATGCTATGGAAGACGTCCTGGATATGATCGCAACGATTGCACTGATATGAATAGGTAGGCATCCTAAATTCCCGTTTGGTTTAAATACAAACAAGTATTTTTTTATAAGGTTTCCTGTAACCGGAAGTTTTCCACCAACCATCCGCCTCCAGCCTCTCGAGCCAGACAGTTGCGTATATCCCCCTACTTTCACGGATGAAGGATAACTACTGTAACACTTTTAGGCTCGCCGTGCAAAAATGTCTAACCATGATTCGCCGATGAGTTCCTCTTCACAGGTCAGATATGATGGTATATTCGACAATCTTTGCCCCCCTATTTCACTTTTCATGTTCCGCCGGGTATGGCAGAGCAGCCCTCCCCGCCTCCAATTTTCACCATGGTTTATACCGTATATGCATGATTGATTATTGGTAATCTACCTGACCTTTGGTATAAAATAGTGATCCTTGGCTTTCATTCTTTTACAATACACATAGCGTGTCTGAGCATTTTAAAGGGACATGACTTTATGGATGATGTATCCAACAGCATTCGCACGTTTAAAGACCGGGATATGAGTTCCGAAGGTGGCCATTGGCGCGAATTTACTTATGCGGACCTGTCCCATTCCCGCGCGCATTACCTGCTTGCCATCGAGGCGCTCCGCAATGATCTTGGTTATGCCAGAACAACTGATATTGCGGAAACCCTTGAAGTATCGCGAGGCGCGGCCTCCATGGCGCTTGCGCAGTTGAAGAAGCGTGGTTGGGTAACGGAAGACCCCAATCGTTTTCTTCTATTAACAGACGAAGGACGGCACATCACAGAATTGATTGCCAAGAACTTTGATATTCTTCTCGACTTTTTTGTGGAGGTGCTGGGTCTCACCCGCGAAGAAGCGTTGGCGGATGCGTGTAAGATGGAGCATATCATCACGCTCGATACTGGTCAGCGATTACTCCGCCTTACCCGTCTGCTCTCGGAAAACCCCTCATTTCTTTCCAAAATAAAAAAGGAAATGACTGACCTATCCAAAGGAGCCTCCCACACATCGTGATGGGGACGCGCTACTATCCTCCCGTCTCTTTGTCACGCCGTGCCAGTGTATCCAGGCGTTCCTGGAGTTTCTTTTCTTGACCCGCCGCTTTGGGCTGATAATAAACTCCCCTCTCAACGCCATAGGCCTGGGAAACATAACCGTCTTCAAAATCATGGGCGTAAAGATAGCCTTCGCCCCGTTGAAGCGCTTTCGCTCCTCGGTAGGAAGCGTCCTTTAAATGGTCCGGCACGGGAAGACTTTTCTTTTCCCGCACATCAGCCAGCGCCTTGTCAATGGCCAGGTAGGAGGCGTTGCTTTTGGGGGCGCATGCGATATGGAGCGCCGCTTGCGCGAGAATGATGCGGGCCTCCGGAAAACCCACGAACTCAGCCGCCTGAAAGGCTGCATTCGCCACCACAAGCGCCATCGGATCGGCATTACCCACATCCTCCGACGCGGCGATACAAATACGGCGTGCGATAAAACGCGGGGTTTCTCCCGCTTCAATCATGCGCGCCATCCAATAGAGCGCCGCATCAGGATGGCTGCCCCGCATGCTTTTTATAAAGGCGGAAGCGGCGTCATAATGCTCATCTCCCGTTCTGTCATAGTGAAGCAACTTCCGCTGTATGGACTCCGCCGCGATTTCTTGCGTCACATGGATAACACCACCATCCTGCGGGGTTGTCAGCAGGGCGATTTCCAGGGCATTGATAGCCCGGCGCGCATCCCCCTCCGAATACCGCGCGATATAAGCGGCCGCGACTTCATCCAGAAGAATGTCGGTCTCAGGAAATCCACGTTTCGGATGCGTTAACGCCCGAAACAGCACATCGCACAGATGCCCCTCCTCCAGCGGTTTGAGTTCAAATATCTGGGAGCGGGAAAGAAGCGGCGCCACAACGGAAAAATACGGGTTTTCGGTCGTCGCCCCTATCATTACCACCCTGCCGTTTTCTACGTGGGGAAGAAGAGCGTCTTGCTGCGCTCGGTTGAAACGGTGTATCTCATCCACAAACACGATAGTCTGACGTTTATTGACAGCATAGCGTTCATCGGCTTTTTTTATAACCGCCCGGATATCCGCAACACCGGACAAGACGGCATTGAGCGCCTCAAAGCCTGCCTTGGTACTGATGGCAATTACCCGCGCCAGCGCCGTTTTCCCGCACCCGGGTGGCCCGTACAGGACCAAGGAAGTTATCCGGTCCGCTTCAATGGCACGGCGCAACAGTTTTCCTTTTCCCAGTATATGGTCCTGCCCTACGATATCATCGATACAACGCGGCGCGACCCTACGGGCAAGCGGAGCATCCTGCCTGCCGGGAATCGGCCCTGCTCCAGAATCCTCAAATAAGTCCGGTGTCATTGCGGATTCCTTTCCCGGAACGCATCAGGTTTGCCCAATATACATAAAATAAAACATATCGGACTGACAAAAACCCAAACCCAGGTCCAACCGAGACGAAAACCCATAATTTCAGGAAGCATATAGGGCTGTAGCATCAGCACCGCCAGCGCACCGAAGCCGAGGGATACATAAACGCTTATCACGTTGCCACGCCTCGTGAACAATGCGGCGCAGAAAACACCAAGCAGGGGGGCGAGGGCAAATGCCATTATCCCCAGCGCAAAATCTATCAGGGTTTGTCCGCCCCGCTCCTGCATATAGATGGCGCCGACGGCAAAACCGGTCAACAGCAGGCCCATAAGACCCACGGCCATTCGCGAATGGCGCAGTTCGGGCAATACCTCGTCGCCACTTTCCTTAGGAATTCGGCTATTGCGCCATGCCCGCCAGGGTGCATAAATATCAGCGATAAGACAACTGGCCATCGCCGTAATCGCGGAATCAAAGGTGCTCATCGCCGCGGCGAATAAACCTGCCATAAGCAGTCCCCGCAACCCCGACGGCAAATGGTGTAACACAAACTGGGGAAACACTTTTCGCGTATCCTCAATCACATCCAAAGGCGCCGCCGCTCCCATCAAGTCGGGACGTTGATAATAAATAAACAAAAGCAGCCCTATGACAAGGAAAAGAAACACCAGGGGTACAGCGGCCAAAATGGAACTGACAAGCGCGAGGCCGCCATGCAGGGGCGACTTTGCCGTCATCACCCGCTGCAGCATATCCTGGTCCACTCCATGGGTGGATACACATACAATCGTCATGGCGAAAACACCCGACCACAGGGTAAAGGGACTACTTACGTTAAATCCATAATCCACTACACGCAATTTGTTCATCCCATTGGCATCGCCCAGGGCACCATAAATTTCTTCCCCGGATGCGGGAATCAGATACCATAAATATCCCAGGGCAAGTAGGGCAGCAGAGGTAAAAATAATGAGTTGAAGAACGTCAGTCCAAATTACGGCGCGGATGCCTCCAAACACCGTGTATATGGTGCCGACAATACCCATAATCACCACTGCGAATACCAATTCTCCCGCTGTTGTATTTCCGGAAAGCATCATGGCAAACGCGATGCCTGCCATATACAGTCGTGCGCCGGATGAAAGGAGGCGACCCAACAGAAACATGACGCTGGCTGCGGATTTGGCGCCGGTGCCGTAACGCTGCCCGAGATATCCGTAGATGGTTATGGTACCGGCATTATACAGGGCCGGCACAAAAAGGAGCGCGATTATGAAGGCGCCGATAATACTTCCAAGATAGGTGATAAGATAAGTCAGGTCCCCCTCAAAAGCAATTTGCGGAACGCCGATGAATGTCGCCGCGCTGGTCGCCGTGGCCAGGACGGAACAGGCGACCGCCCAGGCAGGCACGGAGCGGCCGCCCTGAAAAAAATAGCGCGTATCACTTTGACGTCGAGATATCCACGCGCCCATCACAAGCACGACGGACATATATACCACAACCACAGACCAATCCAAAGCGCTGAACTGTGGACTCACTGGGCGTCCTCCTATTGGTATACTTCCCTTTTTCTGCCTTTACACCACCCTATCGGTGCTTTCTTTGCAGGCCAATGTTTGCAGGCAAAGGTCGGGCTTGTTAGTTATCAGGCCGTACACGCCCATCGCGGCAAGGCGCCTCATGTCAACCGGTTCATCCACCACCCATACCGCACAGCTGAATCCGCCGTCTTGGAAGCGTTTGAATCTAATCTCGTCCAGTGATTCTTTGTTCACATTGAATCCAGCGACACCGACTTTTTCTCCAAACGAAACATAATCCCGCCAGATATTCGGGGGGTCTGGCAAATCCATGCCGAGAAATTCAAAGCGTATATCGGGCGCCTCCCGCAAAAATACCAAGCCAATGATTGGCGAAAAGGCCTGCGCTACTATCCTGCACCGTCCGAGGTAAGGTCGTATCACATCAATAGCCCTGCGGGCCATAATAACGCTGTCCGCACTTATGCGGTATGCCGCTTCATAAAGATACCGCCATTCACGCTGTGTGACGGTATGTGATTCCGCAATAACTTCCAGCATGTCCGGAATCCGCGGTGTTTCGTCTACGGCGCTTTTCAACTCGATATAGACGCCCGTATTCTGGTCCGCCAACTCCAACGCCTCTTCCAACCGCACGACGCGCTGGTCGGCAAATTCCGGAGAAAACCATGAACCAATGTCTATTTTGCGCATATCACTCATCAACATGTCCACTACGGAAACATGCTTGATACAGAACCGGCTGACGTCCCTGTCATGAAACACGGCCAGGACGCCATCCCGGGTGAGTTGTACGTCAAGTTCAAAATAATTAGCGCCCATATCCTTCGCCTTTTGAAAGGAAGCGATTGTGTTTTCAGGAGCATAGGCACTGGCGCCCCTATGGGCGATGATGTAAGGTCGTCCGAGTGACGGCAAGACAGATATATCGGTCATAGTGTATTCCTTAAAAGCGGTTGACGGTGCGTCATTATACCGAAAGTTTCCGAAAAGATATAAACAGACGCAAGATGAATTGTTTTACCTAAGTCAATGTAAATCCACCGGCGCTGCCGGTAAGAATTCGTCAGGCTTTGCCGTTCCATCGTTTTTCTTTGCTTATGAACATGTCGGCTCATTTTGCTGTTTAAAACACCCTTGCTTGTACCGTCATGCCGTTTTTTCGCGCCTAACGGTACTCCCTTTGAAACGCGTCCAATCGCACAAAAAAACCGCCATGACGTCGGCTTTGTCATGATAAGATGGACAATAAAGCTTTGAGACGGAACCGATAGTTGTTTTCATGAAGCCCCTTTTAGGGGCCTTCCTCACACCACCGACTTTACCGGTGGTTATTGATTCCGCACGTAAGGAATGCCGCTCCTACGTTCCTTGTCCTTATTGGCTTTACGCCAACAACTCGGTTTCTTACGTGCGTACTTGGGTTCCAGTATGCCGGTTACGGGGATGGAGGGCGCATTCGGACATGCTGAAGCCATTGTTGAAACCGGGGATGTTCCAGGGGATTGTCCTGCGCATAAAAGAGGTGACTCGCACAATGGCAATCGCCACACCCGAAACCAGGCGTGGAAACCGTCAGTAACGAGACCAGTTCATTGGCAAGATTACATTCGTACCGCTCTGAAGCCCGGATAGCCACTATTCCTGCAAGTTCGCACGCCGCCCGAAGATAATCAATGTGCCAGTGCATTTTTTTGCGTTTACGCGCGTGTCGCGCGATTCTTGCATTTAAACCATTCATGGCGGAGCCCACGTACATGTAATAACCGGCCTCAAAAAAACAGTCGCCCAAGGCGCCCACCGACATCCGCACAGGGCGATTCAGTTGTAGAACCGCGAGATAGGCCCCCTTGTCCTGTGCCTCACGTTCAATATAGCCCCAGGGAATTTGCAGCAGGCTTTTGCCCGGCCGAAAGGACAACTCCCGGTTCCAGTTAACTGGCAGCGCCATGAATTGAACATTATCTTGAACCGTCAGCATGGTTAATGCAAAGGCAAGATCAGTATGATAATCTGGCATAAACCACTTGACATGGTCTGTTTGTACAACGAACAAGACCCGGCAGCGTGTTCCTTTTTGCGCAATATCATTTAGTTCCAGCAAATGACGGCGCCCCCGGTCCGTCACCGCATCCGGGAACATGGCGACACCATTACCGAACAGAGTACATGATTTGACCTCCAGGTAGAGTTCGCCCTCATCATCTTCCAGCAAAAAATCAAAACGGCTGCGCCCCACTCTAATTTCACGGCGTTTTACACGTGCCTGCTCCAGTCCCGGCACCGCCTTATCCCTGAGGAGGCTATGAACCATCTCGTTACACCAATGGGTGTGGAGCATTACCGGAATGCCATCTCTTTCAACGGCCAAAACGGTAAAAGAGGTTGCCCGGTCCCGTTTTTCTTGGTCGTTATCAAGGATATGTAAAGTAACCCCCTTGAACAATAGTTCTGAAAGACGGCCTGGATTGGGCAGGAAAGCACGGATAGCGTGGCCACATTCGTCTTCGCATAGTACCAGAAAGCGATTGGGCCTGGATATAAAAGCCGCTCGGAAAACAGGCCTGCCTGAAAGAGGCAAAGAATACCATTTTTGTTTGGCACAATTTTCGGACACCATGATGCACATGCTCCCATTTTCGAAAAATGCAGTATAACAGAAGCCCTAAATAAATTGATTAGCACGTGCGATTTGTGTTTGCGTTTACAAATCCGTAAACGTTATACAAAATGCCTGAGAAGCACTTTCCGTCGTTTGCGGGACAGATTACCCTATGCAAAAGATACTTCTTGTGGCGTTAACCCCATTATAGATGCCAAAAGGACCACCCATTTTATTTAAAGCCCCCGTTTAGGCTATCATTATCGCTAGTAGGAATGTTCGATTACTTCAACATCAGGTGAGAATATGCATTCATTGGAAGGTCAAGAGAGGCGGCGTTACCCGCGGAGCAAGCGTCACCTGCAGGTGTTATTCGAGGATGGTGGCCCCGGGGTACTTAATCATGTTGATAATATCAGCGAGGCGGGCGTTTTATGCCATACCATTAAACCGGTAGCATTGATGACCCGTATCGGCGTTGTTATGGATTTACCCAAACCGATTGACCACCGCATCGAGACAGAAGGCGTTGTGGTACGTTGCGACCCGGACGAATGCGGAGATGACCATTTCAAAGTTGCCATTTTCTTTCCCAAGTTGTCGGAAACGGACCAGGAAGCCATCCGTTCTTTTATTGATCTGGATATATTGAATAGTCCCTGCCCTGAAGCCTGATTCGTGAACAATAGCGTTTGCCTGTCCCGGCCCGTGGCTATGACAAGTCACCTCAAGCACTTCTTCGTGTCTTGAATTAATAACAGGCAAAAAGAAATCTTTTCCAGTAGGACATAATTTTTACAAAAAAAAGGAACAAGAGATGTACAAAAAAGACGTCACACGACGGGCGTTTCTAGCCGCAGCAACCACAAGTGCAACCGCTTCTATCCTTGGCATTACACGCGTAAATGCGGCTCAGGTCATACCCCGTAAACTGTCGCCAAACGAAAAAATCCGCGTTGCCGGCATTGGCGTCGGCGGAAAAGGATTCGGCGATATCATGTCCTGCCGAAGGGAAGAGGTTGTCGCCCTGTGTGACCCCGATGCCAAGCGTGCCGAAGAAGCGTTCTACAGACTTAAAAAAGCTAAAAACTACAAAGATTACAGGGTTATGTTTGAGGAGATGGCCGACGAAATTGACGCTTGCACCATCAGTACCCCGGACCACACCCACGCACCAGCGGCTTATCTGGCCATAAATCTTGGCAAGCATGTGTATGTGCAAAAACCTTTGACTCATACCATAGCGGAAGCCCGGCTCTTGACAAAGACCGCAGCCGAAAAAGGTGTCATTACCCAGATGGGAAATCAGGGACATTGCGGTGATGGCGTTCGTGAACTGTGCGAAATGTTATGGTCGGGTGCCATAGGGGATGTTCAAGAAGCCCATATTTGGACAAACCGTCCTATTTGGCCCCAGGGAATGACTGAATCTCCAGCGGAACAGCCCGTGCCGGAAACGCTCGATTGGGACTTGTGGCTCGGTGCCGGAGGGATGCGGCCCTATAACGAGGCCTATCTACCCTTCGTCTGGCGTGGCTGGTGGGATTTCGGTTGTGGGGCCATTGGAGATATGGCCTGTCACATTATGGACCCCGCCTTCTGGGCGCTTAAACTCTATGAGGCTGATTCTTATACTGTGGAAGTGGTCCGCCAGGAGGGGATGACCCCGCTTTCCCCGCCGTTGAAGTCTGTTATAAAATATGAATTTCCCGCACGCGGCACGATGCCCCCGGTAAATGTATTTTGGTATGATGGCGGCAATTTGCCGCAACGGCCAGAATCAATCCCTGCCGGACAGACTCTGGGGGACGGCGACAATGGTTCGTTATTCATCGGGTCCAACGGCTGCCTTACCGCTGGTGAGTATGGTGGAAAAGCGCGTCTTATGCCGGATGAGGCCATGACGAGTTACACGATGCCGGAACCTACCCTTCCGCGTATTCCCAGGGAAGATCCCTATAAGAACTGGCTTGACTGTATTCGTTCCGGCGAACAGCCCGCCTCAAACTTCTCTTACGCTGGTCCCCTTACCGAAGTGGCCAACATGGGGAATGTCGCCTTGCACGCCGTTGGTAAAAAACTTGAAATGGATGTAAAAAACCTGAAAATCGTGAATGACGCTGATGCCAACCTGCTATTGACAAAGGAATACCGTAAAGGTTGGGAACTACCCTGTTAAAGATAGATTAGGGCCAGTCATGAACGTACGGTTCCGATGGGTATACGGGTCACGATTACCGTCCAACGCGGACACTGCCCGCAAATCAGAAGGATAATATTCAGGGTTTCTTGTTTATAGATTATTATGTGTTAACACAAGCAACTTGAATAGCATAGCCTGTTAAAGCATGATCAAGATGCTTATCTTTTTGTTTTTGTTTAAAGAAAAATTTTGATGAGCGTTATCTAATCATAATTGCACATCGTCTTGTAGAGTACGTGTATCCAACAAGATGACAAATTGCTGTGTTCTGTTTTTCTTCCCTAAAAACAGCAGCGTGTCACATGTTGTCTGTTACGACAGCAGGCTTCCCTTTACCCCCTATCGCTTACCCGGCAACTATTATTTTCCAAGAGTATCATAACCCTATTCATATCACGGATTATCCTTTTTGATTCTTTGATGTGTCGACTTCAGTTTAGTCATCTTTTAAAATAAATTTATATTTTTGCCAAAACGATTAATTTTACTGAATATTTTAGAGCATACTTTTAAACAAAACTGTTTACAACTTTGTGATATATGTATTTAGAAACACGAACTTTATGCCAAATGTCAATCAAATTATTTTCCTTCTTCGTTTATTTTTAGATTATTGCCTATAAGAAGGTTATCTTTTTAACTATTGACTTTTTTTGAGACTTGATATATAATGCATCCATTGTAAAGAATTGTTACGCTGTAAGTCTATCATCTTTCTAGAGATATTGTTTTTTGTGTGCTACGTTTATTCCATAAGCGTACCGCAGGCGTCTGACCAGATTAGGTTCTTTTGTAACTTTTTTAAGGAGAAAAGGTTTATGACCTTAAGACTTGCCACGGGATTGTGGGTCTATTCAAACGCACAAGACCGATTCTGCGCCGAAGGCTATCGTGAATCTACCCGTATTCAGGATATCATTCCGGCCATAGCCAAACAAAAAAGCATCAAAGCCGTTGAATTACAGCAAACAGATATCACACCAGAAATGCCTGTAAAAGAGGTGAAACGTTTGTTAAAAGAAAATGGCCTTGCGTGCAGTGCTGTCTCAACCTCTTTGTGCCACTCCAGACGGTTTGCCCTAGCCGGTTTTGCACAGCAGCACCAAAAGACGCGTAATGCTGCGATTGACGAAGGACGAAAAGCGGTCGAGATTGCGCGGGCACTGGGAACCACGGAAGTCACCTTGCGTCTTTACACGGATGGGTTTGATTATCCTTTCCATGTAGATTACACAACCCATTGGAATACCGTCATTTCCTCCATTAAGACCATCGCGAAATTCGCCTCGCCAGACGTTAATGTCGCCGTAGATTACAAACCGCGCGGTCCCCGAAAATACCTCACTATATCTTCGGTAGGCAAGGCGCTGTCCATGTGTCAAGAGATCGCCATGAAAAACGTAGGCGTTGCCATCAATTTTTCTCACGCGATAATGGCCGGAGAAGTCCCTGCTGAAAGTATCGCTTTTTTGTCGCGGGCCGGTAAACTTTTTCAAGTCTATATCAGCGATTCCTACTCCTATTGGGATGACATGATGATTCCGGGCAGCCTGCATCTTTGGGAAACGCTGGAAGCGCTGTTCTATCTTAAAGCGGCCAAGCACCGTGGCTATATTACGCTTGACATACAGCCGCAACGGATGGACCCTACCCATGCCCTCCAAATCGCCATCGGCAATCTTGCGATATTGTGGAAGAAACTTGAAAAACTGGATGCAGCTGAAATGCGTAAAGCACAGCGCACCTTGGACGCAACAGAAAGTCAGCGTATTATTCGTCGCATATTATTACAGGGGTAATTATGATATCGCCCATCACGGACGGTTGCGTACCATTTCCTTTCCCCGCCTGTGGGCAATATTGGTTGAAGGGATCAGCTTCTGTTAACGGGCAATTTGCACGGGCTTAAATCAGCCCAGGTGAAAGCGTTAGAACATCTTTCAAAACGCAGGACGCGCAGTCAGGCCTTGATTTCAGTGGAACTTGCTCGCGAGATGGCACTGCTGTCCTTCGAAATACAGCGCCAAGTTGGAGTGCTTCTTGACCGGCGCGGACATGTTGCCGGCGTTGTTGTTGGAGATGCTCGAAGCCTGTTTCTGCCGGAAATTCCGCGCCGCAGCCGGGACCGCCTTTCCGGACTTCGATTGGTGCATACCCATCTTGCCGGTGAAAAGTTGACGGAAGAAGACCTAACCGATCTTGCCCTTTTGCGTTTTGACCTGGTTGCCGCTCTGCTTTTAGGCACAGATGGGAACCTTTCCCGGCTTCAAATCGCTCATCTTAAGCCGGACAATGCCGCTGAGACCCCTTGGGAAATCCTGGCTCCCCAATCCATTTTCAGTCTCAAAGAAGATTTTCCCGAATTTATTGGCGCTCTTGAAGAAGAGTTTGCACGAGCCCGCCAGACTGGAATGGCCCATGATACCCGCGAGCGCGCGGTCCTGATCCACGTATCCACACTCCCCCCAGCACTGGCACAGGATTCTCTCAAGGAACTGCAGGAACTAGCCCGTAGCGCCGACCTGAACGTGGTCCATACCATTTTACAGCGCCGCCCCTTGGACCCCCGTTTTATTCTTGGAAGGGGCAAGCTTCAGTCCGCCGTAATAACCGCCATGCAAAAAGGCGCGGACATGCTCGTGTTTGACATGAACATCAGCCCGTCGCAAGTGCGGTCTTTATCGGATTTCACCGACCTGAAAATTTTGGACCGCAGCCAGCTTATATTGGATATTTTTGCCCAGCATGCGGTTACGCGCGAAGGAAAACTCCAGGTAGAACTGGCCCAGCTTCGCTATTTGATGCCCATCTTAAGCATCCGTCAACAAGCCCTTTCACGGCTTACCGGCGGCATAGGCGGGCGCGGTCCCGGGGAAACACGGTTAGAAATAGACCGCCGACGCGCCCATGACAGGATTGCCCGCCTTGAACAAGAAGTGGAACAACTCGGTAAACGTCGACGTTTACGCCGTCGAACCCGCACTATTAAAGAAGTGCCCACGGTTGCGGTCGTCGGCTACACTAATGCCGGAAAGTCAACCCTGTTGAATCATTTAACCGATAGTGACGTAATCGCAAAAGATTTTCTGTTCGCCACATTGAACCCGGTTTCCCGGCGCCTGCGGTTTCCCCGGGAACGCGAAATAATTATCACAGACACCGTCGGTTTTATCAGCAATCTCCCCAAAGACCTGCTGGCCGCATTTCGAACCACCTTTGAAGAATTGCATGAAGCCGACCTTTTATTGCATGTAGTGGACGCCTCCTGCCATGATTTAGCCCAAAAGATGAAGGTTGTTCAGGACACTCTCATGGAACTGGAACTGAATGACAAACCTGTTATCACCGTCTTTAACAAAATGGACGCATGCAATCCCTTGGAAGTTGAAGGGCTCATTGGGCAATATAACGGGGTGGCTATTTGCGCCCTGAATAGAAACACCTTCGAACCTCTTTTAAAATACATGGAAACACTTCTATGGCCCCATTAAAGACCGCTGTCATTCTATATTTTGTTTTGCTGCCGCTTCTTGCCGCAGCGGAGCCCTCCACGGACGTTGGCCATGAAAACCAGCCCGGCGACGTATCTCGAAAGAGTCTTTTGGAGCGTCTCGAATCTATGCGGAATGCCGGTGTGACCTGCATGGAACCCGTTGAAGGCGCTGACGCTTATTTGGAAGTATTAAAATCCCTGGGATATCACGATCTTCTGGCCGCATGCCTCCAAGAACGCCTAGACGCCAATTACCAGGGGGCGGCGGAACAACCGGAGTTGTGGCGCGCCTTGGGCGAGGCCTGGATGCTTTCGGGACCACATGGGTCCGAAAAAGCATTTGAAGCCTTTCAGTCCGCACTGACATTAAGAAAAGACGATGCGGAAACACAGGCGTTAATCGGGCACCTTTTACACAGGGAGGGTTTGTACGAACAGGCCTCAGCGGCCTATGACCAGGCACTGACCTTTGAACCGGAAAATATCCGTGCACGCGTGGGGAAAGCCGCTTTATTGGCACGAAATGGCGATATCAGCGAGGCGTCAGCACAAATCGATGCATTGGGGAGTGATGCCCAACCCTATGATATCACTACAAGGCTAATGCTTCGTAAGGCCTTGTACGATTTTGAAAAGCGGAGGGGATGGTTTGAGGACACCGCGACCAATCACACGGCCTATGCGCGCCTTCTCTATCGCGCAGGGCGTATCACAGACGCCCTGGTCTCGGCCAGACGCGCAGTGGGGTTGTCCCCGGAGGACGTTGCTGTCTGGAATTTTATCGCAGCCATGCATATACAACTGGGAACGCTGGAACAAGCCAAACAAGCCTATGAAAACTCTCTTGAGGCGAAACCGGACCAGCCACAAGTCGAAGCAGCCCTAAGCCAGATACGCGCTCAATTGTCACCACCTCCCCAAGAATAAAGTGCAGCGCAGTTTTCATTGCAGACAGGTTTCCCCAGCCGCTGTTTCCGGTGTGCTCTTCCTCGATATGCCGGGTTATGCACAAAGAAAAGAAACTTGAGGAAGCATAAGCATTTTCGGTTCACGCGAAAATAATAACTTATTGGCGCGTTGGCTAACACGCTTAATCTTTTGCCAGCCGAAGTATTTTCAAGGTTCTGGCTTCCAATTTCCACAGGTTATCTGATGGAGCATCTGGAGAGGACAACGACAGATAGTTGTCACGGGTAGCCACATTTACGACAGAACCACTATAGTTGGCAAGCACAAGATATATGTCTCTGTTCGCGAACACGGAGGCTACCGCCCCTTCCGGAAGAGGGTTTAGAAATAAATCACTGTCACCAACCTCAAGATAAGCACAGGTGCCTTCTTCCACCATGCAAAGATACTGTTTCACCCAATGCAAATGAGCCGGACGTATATCCGCTCTTCCGGGGATGGCATCCCAAGCGCCATAGGAGTAGGGCCCTTCGGGATGTTCATGATAGTGTTTCCACGCTTCTTTACAGATGCGCATCCAGAAGTCGTTTGGATCCGGGTTATAGGCGACACCAGGTATCAAGGCTCGTTCACCAGTAAAAGGACGCCCCGCCTGAAGAAGGGGAAATTGCATATAGGGTATACCGTGCAGATAAGGTTCATGCGGACCTTCATATTCGGCGAAACTGAAATCCGGACAGGGCACTACATAGGGCATGTAGTTTTTGACAGTTTCTCGCATCCCCTCCAGGTTTCCAACCCCTTCCCCCACCCAAAGATAGTCATATACCCGTAATCCCCGGGTCATGGGTTTTTCGGCACCATTGACATGCAGTTTAAATATTCCGCCACGACGTTTGACTTCACCATAGAGGAGTCCGAGAAGGTCCGTAAACGATCCATCATAGTCATCCTCTTCTGGAAAAGCCGAAACCTCGTCTGTTGTTGGCGCACCGCGTCCATGATGCTTATTGGCGAGATAACCTCCATCGTTATAGAGGCCATCTGCGCCATATTCGTCAAGGACTTGAAGCACTTTCTTCATCATATATGCACGCCACCCCGGACTGGACGGAGAACACCGAGCCATATTCCAGTAACCCAGCACAAGAAAATCACCTTCCCTTGACCATTCTGGTTTGAAATCCGGGTCCGTCCGCTGTAAAAAACCGGTGGAAACATACGGTAGGATTTTCATGCCGTTTCGGTGCACACAGTCAACGAACCGCCTGAAACCTTCCGGATTTACTGGGCTGTATTTATCCCCGCCAAAAAGACGAAGAGAATCATTCCAATCGTCGAACACTTGTATAATCTGTATGCCATGGTCTTTAAGGCGGCGGAGCTCCTTTTCATCATAGTCGTCAGGTTCCCATCGTGTCCTGGAAGGGTATTCGCCCAGGTTATAAGTCGCGTGCGCGGGAAGATAATCCGTTATAAGATGCCTGCGCATACAAGTGCGAATGGCAAACTCACAAAAGCCTATATTTTCCAGACGCTCCCTATGGTCTTCAACTGTATAGGATTTTATTACGGGAGAAGGGTTCCCCGTGCCTCCCTGGCAAGATAAAACGGTGTCGGAACCCCTGTTTGCGAGCGCCAGTTCTCCCACCCCTGTACACATACCCGCATAGATAAATTCACGCCGCAACATTTTGTCATCCCTTAATTTTTTGCCGTTACCATCTGTAAAGACTTCTACTCCGAACTAATGACTCTCTATTCTCGGAAACCAGTATGTCAAGACCGATCGATAGTACACGCAAAGAACACTCCGACACGACCGTTGTCTCGCGTCTTCTACCCTGCAGAAATAGTTGTCCCTACTCAATCACCTGAAGTCCTTCAAACAACACATAGTGTTTCTGAATCCCCAGCCGGTCCATCCATTCACGAACCTCCAGGGTTTTCCAAGGCCCCGAACCCTTACCGGCACCCGAATTGTTGTCCCACAACCAAAGCGGTGTTGGCCACAGGCAATACCGTGGTTTAATCTTTTGGTATACGGCTTCCCCCACGCCATTTTGTCCGTGATGGGCCATCTGCACATAGTCTGAAGGGAGATGTTCGGCCAAGGGACTTTGCAGCAGTTTTTCGCCGCCTTCCAGACCCAAATCCGCCAGGAACAGAACGGATTTGCGGGCATCATGAAAGCGCAAAACGACAGAGGAATTATTGACGGCATTCTTGAGAATTTCCGGATTGTGAACAGAAAGAACCTGTATAACGACACCGTCAATTTCCATGATTTCACCAAGTGACAAGGATTTCACGTCCCTTTGCGTTTTGGCGATTGCATCCATAAGTGCGGCATACGAACCGTCGGTATCTCCGGTTTTTGCCATCCAATCGGAATCAGGCAGGGATGCACATATCGTCCCCGGGTCTATTCCTTCGGGTTCAAAAAGAATACGCGCAAGCGCGCCCGTATGGTCGTCATGGGGATGCGTGATAAACCATGTTTCCACTTTGCCGCCCCGTTCGTGTAAGAAACACCGCAGATACCCTGCATCACTGTCCCTGCCGCCGTCAATAACAATCAGTTTGCCTCCCTTGGACTGGATAACGTAAGACATCATCTGCGCAGGCGCCTGGTTCGGCAGTTGCCAAAGCGTAAAGGACTGTGACGCCTCGTTTTGTACGGCATCTTGAGGATAAGCACCGGCAACACCTCCCAGCAACGCGAGAATTGCCGGGAAACATAACATACGCGCCGTACAATGCATTTCTTTCTCCTTTGCGGATAAACCTATCCATGTTTCCGATTAGATGTCTGCATTCTACCCGTTTGGCGTCTAAAACAGCAATAGCAGGCTGGTTAAAGAAGGGCGGTCGGTTTCGGGGAAGGTATGTGCAGTGTTCCCTCATGTCGGTCAATTGTTGGAACAAGACGCTGCTAATCGAATATTCATTTGACACTCCCATTCCCTCTTCTGCTATATTGACGTGCAGAAACGTCAGGAGGTTTTAGGGCTGGTAAAATCGGCGCGTTGCCCTCAGAGCATCCGCAATGCGCTACAGGTACAAGTATCCGGGAACACAACCATGATGAGCAATGCTTCAGAAGTCGAATATACGGTATTGATGGATGCGGACGCCGTTGCCGCCACTATCCGGAGGATTGCTCTAGCGGTAGCCAATGATAATGAGGATATTGAATCTCTTGTCCTGCTGGGCATTCTCCGTCGCGGCAAACCCCTTGCGGACCGTTTAGCATCCCATATAGGACACGTAACCGGATACCGCCCTCCGGTGGGCATCCTCTCCACCACCCTCTACCGTGACGATCTTCACGCCGGCGGGGCGGGTGAGGCCGTCAACAGAAGGGGTGAAACCCACTTTGATTTTTCAGTGGACGGCCGTACCGTGCTGCTGGTAGACGATGTGCTGGCCGCAGGCCGCACCATCCGTGCCGCCATGGATGAAGTCATGGACTACGGCCGACCGCGGCGCATCCAGTTGGCCTGCTTAATTGACCGTCGCTGCCGCGAGCTTCCCATCCAGGCGGATTACCTTGGGTATGATCTTGTCACAAAACCTGAAGAATGGGTTTGTGTGCGGTTGGAGGAAACAGATGGTGAAGATGCCGTTTTACTGCACCGCCGCTTCATACCGTCGGACGATAAAGGAAATTGAACCATGGAGTCCGCTGCGCTCACACGATGGACCAAAAAGGATTTAATCGGCATCCGCGAACTGAATCGTGAAGAAATAGAAATCATTCTCGATACGACGCCCCAGTTCCTTGCCGTGTCACAGCGCGTAAGCGGGATCAAGAAAGTACCGCTGTTGCAGGGAAGGCTTGTCGTCAACTGGTTCCACGAGCCCAGCACACGCACCCGCACCTCGTTCGAACTGGCGGCGAAGCGTCTAAGTGCGGATACCCTTTCCATAACCGCTTCCTCTTCCAGCACGGTAAAAGGCGAGACGCTGCATGATACACTCGCCAATATAGAGGCAATGAGCACCGATATCATCGTGCTGCGCCATGGTTGTTCGGGCGCTCCCCACATTTTGGCTGCGGACCATTCTTCTCATATCATCAATGCGGGAGACGGCAGGCATGAACATCCGACACAAGCCCTGCTGGACGCTTTTACCATGCGAGAAGCCTTGCGCAAACTGCACGGCAACCCTGCGCTCAACCTCGACAACCTCAAGGTTGCCCTTATCGGGGATATTGAGCATAGCCGGGTGGCCCGCAGCAATATTCATACATTGACCCGCCTTGGCGCAAATGTAACCGTATGTGGACCTGCGACATTGCTGCCACGAGGTGTGGAGAAATTGGGTGTAACCCGTACTACCGACTTGCGTGAAGCACTGAAAAACGCGGACGTCATTTATGCGCTGCGTATTCAGCGCGAGCGGCAAGCCAGCGCCCTGTTCCCGAGCATCCGCGAATATGTAAAATTGTTTCGTATCGACCGGGAATCCCTGCGGTTTGCCCCCGACCACGCCATTGTCATGCATCCCGGTCCAATCAACCGAGACCTTGAACTTTCCACCGATGTGGCAGATGGTCCCCAAAGCGTCATTCTCGAACAAGTCACGAACGGTGTCGCCGTGCGCATGACGGTTATGCACCTGCTGGCAAACAGCGGAACCTCGCGCATCACCTAATCCCGCGTATGCGTTCACATACCCCTATAGAATTAGGAGGCCCCGATGAGCATCATCATAAAACACGGTTATTTTATAAATCCGTCCGACAATACTTCCGCGCCCCGCGACCTGCTGATTGAAAAAGGAAAAGTAGCTGAAATCGGCACAGGTCTGACAGGCGATGAGGTACTGGACGCTTCCGGTTGTGTCGTGTGTCCGGGTTTTGTCGATATTCATTGCCATTTCCGTGAACCGGGCTTTGAGTCCAAGGAAACCATCGCCACGGGAAGCCGTGCGGCGGCCCGGGGCGGCGTAACCACCGTAGTTACCATGGCTAATACCAGTCCCGCCATTGACAATGCAGGATTGGTGGAACTGGTTATTCGTCGGGCTAGTGCCGAAGCCTGTATCAATGTACTGCCCGCCGCATGTGCTACCAAAGGGCTCTCCGGCACAGAAATCACTGAAATGGCTGACTTGAAAGCCGCAGGCGCTGTCGCGGTCACCGATGACGGACACGACATTTCTTCCAGCAAACTGATGAGGCATGTGCTGGAATATGCAAACATGGTTGGAATCCCTTTTCTCAGCCATTGTGAGGACGAACAGCTCGCTGCAGGCGGTTCCATGAATGAGGGCTATATGGCAACATTGTTGGGAATTCCCGGGATTCCCAAGGCAGCCGAGGAAATCCGCATCGACCGCAATATCCGTCTGGCGGAACTTGCGGGGGCGCACATCCATATCCAGCATGTAACCACCGCAGGAGGTGTAGATATTATCCGTCAGGCCAAAAAACGCGGCGCACGCGTTACCGCTGAATCCGCTCCCCACTATTTCAGCCTGACCGAGGATGCCGTATCCGGGTTTAACACCAATGCCAAAATGAACCCGCCTCTGCGTGAAAAAGAGGACGTTCAGGCCATAATCGAAGGATTCAGAGACGGCACGCTGGACTGTATCGCCACAGACCATGCACCCCATACTCCCACGGAAAAACGGGTTGAATTCACGGATGCCCCTTTTGGTATTGTCGGCCTGGAAACCTCCCTTGCCCTTACCATTACACATCTGGTCAAACCGGGCCATATCAGCCTTGAACATGCCATACGGTTGTTGAGCCTTGGCGGCGCCCGAGCTTGCCAGATTGATGCGGGCAGCCTCCATATCGGTGCTGGTGCAGATATTGCTATCTTTGACCCGGAAGCATCCTGGACGGTGAATACGCTGGAATTCGCTTCAAAAAGCCGTAACTCGCCTTTCCTTGGCCAAACCCTGCAAGGACGGGTCATGTACACGCTCCATAATGGGAAGATTGTCTACAACGCCACACAGTAACTCGTTGTCTGTCTGTTACTCTGTTCGGTACATATTGTCACGGAACCACAAACGTGTATAGTGAAAAGCGGGCCATTCCCTCCATACACAACCTTAACAACAACTATCCGGGGAATGTATGAATAAGTATCTGCTTGAGATGCACCATATTACAAAACGTTATCCCGGTGTGGTCGCGCTGGATAACGTTCATTTGGCTGTGCTACCCGGCAATGTACACTGTCTAGTCGGGGAAAACGGTGCCGGCAAATCAACACTTATGAAGGTGCTAGTCGGCGCCATACCGATGGATGAAGGCCAGATACGCATCGGCGGGGAAGAAGTTCATTACGACTCTCCCCAGATGGCGGCACGCCTCGGTATCAGCATGATCCACCAGGAGTTCAACCTCGTACCCCATCTTAGCGTCGCGGAAAATATCTTTTTGGGGAATGCCCCCCGGCATTTTGGATGCATACAATGGCGTCTTTTATATGAACAGGCCCATGCAGCGCTCCAGCGTCTGAATTCCGACCTGGATCCGCGCCGCTCTGTGGGTACGCTTAGCGTCGCCCAGCAGCAGGTGGTGGAAATAGCCAAAGCCCTTTCCACCAACGCGCGCATTCTGATTATGGATGAGCCGTCCGCCGCCTTGACCGATCACGACCTGGCCTCGCTGTTCGCACTGGTGAAATCTTTGTCACAACAGGGTGTATCCATTATTTATATTTCCCACCGGCTGGAAGAGATCTTTTCCCTGGGTCACCATGTCACGGTGATGCGTGATGGCAAATGGATTGCCACCCATCAAGTTTCCGAGGTGGACCGTGAAGATCTGATTCGCATGATGGTCGGTCGCGAACTGCAAGATGAATTTCCCGAACGCCAGGTAACACCGGGCAAGACGAGGCTGCGCGTGGAAAACCTGGGGCGCAAGGGCGTATTCTCCGAAATCTCGTTCACCATAGCCGCAGGCGAGGTAGTGGGCCTTACCGGCTTGGTAGGTTCGGGACGCACAGAAGTTGCCCGCGCGCTCTTCGGCGCTGACCCGCTGACTTCCGGAACTGTCTTTCTCGATGACGAGGCAGTACGCATTCATTCACCCCGTGAAGCTATCGCCAAGGGCATTGGGCTCCTCACCGAGGACCGTAAAAATCAAGGGCTGGTGCTTCCAATGAGCGTCCGCGCCAATATTACCATGGCTAACATGGGGGCTGCTCTTCGTGGCCCGCTCCTGCTCCCGTCGGCGGAGCGTGCCATTGCCCTGAAGTATGTCGACAGTCTTCAGATTAAGACACCGCATGTTGAGGAGATTGTACATCACTTGAGCGGCGGCACCCAGCAAAAAGTAGTCCTTGCCAAGTGGCTATTAACCCAATCCCGCTTCCTGATTTTTGATGAACCGACCCGCGGCATTGACGTCGGCGCCAAGATGGAAATCTACCGGCTCATTCATGAAATTGCAGCACAGGGAGTCGCCATTCTGCTCATCACGAGTGAACTGCCGGAAGCACTCGGCATGTGTGATCGCCTCTATGTAATGCGCGAGGGAAGCATCATGGGGGAACTGCACCGCGGCCAGGCCGACCAGGAGGCTATAATGCGCCTCGCCACGGCAGATAAAAGAAATGTGGCTGTTTGACGCCTAGCCTCCTGTTAGCGGGTATCCGTAAAGTATATTCCCAGCCCCACCCGCATTCTATCGAATATGAGCACCCGGTCGATCATGTGCGTTTTCGTACCTTTTTTTATATTTAACAGATGAATGCCGAATCGTAAGTAATCGACAACCACCGGCAGAGCCGGTGGATGAACATTGATTTAGGACTGCATAGTGAATTTTCTGAGGTAGCACGGGCATAGCAAACGCTGTGGAATACGTTTTCACCAAAAATTGCCATTTCTCCCTGTGGACGAACTGATATCCGCTTGCCAGATGCTTCAGCACAGATGAATCCTTACATTGGTTTGCGGCAGCGATGGGCGCGACCGCTTTGCATGAAAGCGTGAATATTCTCCGGTGGAGTCTCCTGCGGCAGATCACATCCCGTGCTTAGAATAAAATTAGGATAGGGGTCCATGGCGTCAAGCAGGTCATTCACTTTGTTTTCCACTTCAGTGGAACTTCCGTACAGCATTGTTCTGGCCGGGTTGATATTGCCGATAATCGCCACATGTTCAGGTACACGTTTCGCGACCTCGGGCAGGCGCACACCCACATCTTCACTGTCCAGGCTGATACCATCCACACCGGATTCCACCATGGCCTGAATCACATGAAGGGTATTGCCGCAGGTGTGGTAAATGGTATTGATGCCGCTATATTTACAGCTGCTGAGAATATGCCTCACGTAGTCCGCAGAATACTGCTTGAACTGAGCGGGCCCCAGCATCACCGCACTTGGCTCGAGCACACATATCACCTGCGCCCCTGCCGCTATCAGTAGGCGCACATACTCCTGTATGGTCTCCGCCACGAATTCACACAACCGGGTAAATTCTTCCGGCTGCAACATGGTGGCGATGGCCGCCTCATCCGACCCAATGATAAGGCCGGCCAATGAATACGGACCCGTCACGTAAGCCCCCCGCAAAACATCTCTTGGCAGGCCAAGATTCATTAACTTAACGGTCTCCACATAGCTGTTTACCCGCGCATCAAAGGCAATATTCACCTCTGGAAGCCGCTCAAGCTCCCTGAAATCAAAGGGGTCTTTCGGAACGGTTGCAGAGTCATGTTTGGGGAAGATGGTATACCGCCCCAAGGCATTTGCCTCCACCGCAAGGTCCATCAAGGGGAATACAAGGTCCGGACGGTATTCTTCCACCAGGCACTTAATAGCTTTAAAATGTTCGCCATAATTTTGTTGTGCCATCTTGATGCTGCTACCGGTAAGCACCACACCGGGAAACCCCACCAGAGGCGCCACAAGCCGGCGCTCTTCATCGTAGGCTCTGCGGGCCATTTGACCGAGCGTCTTGTACTGCTTATACATGGGCAATTCCCTTTCCAAGTATTTCTTCAAGGCAGCTGCATTTCCTGTGCGCCGCCTTCGAGGCGCAACCAGGTCCGAAATTGCCGCTTACCCTCCAACAGTTCGATTACGCGGGCTCCTCGCGGGAAGCCATCCTTGCCATAGGTGCTGTAGCCGGTACCTCGACCATATGCCAGGTAAATACCATTTAACTCACCGATGTAATCGTTGATGTGGTCATGACCCACAAAGACACCCATCACGTCGCCCATTTCCTTCATCACATCAAACAATCCAGAATTGACTGGAGAATCGGCGACTTCTTCCTGACTCACCCCCAGGGCGTTTCCGGACACCCAAGCCTGACGGTATTCGGGCAGAGGAATATGAAAGAAAGCCAGGGCCGGCAGCAAAACTTCCGGGATTGCTTCTCTAAATCGTTTTGATTCATTTCTATACCACTGAAGTTGTGAAGGTTGAATATAGTTGTATCTTTTCTCTCCTTGGTGCTGCATATATCCAAGGGAGTCAAAAAAATACAACAGCGCGGCGGGTGTCTCCGCCTTCCGGGAAGATGTCACCGCCAAAACATAATTACTGACACCACTCACCGCATCCGGACCTGCCGAGGCAAGGCAACCGGGGAGGTTTCGCATAAGTTCCATCATTTTCCGCCGATCCGCTCTTCCCTCATCGTCATGATTTCCAAAAACGGCTGCCCAGGAAATATTCCGCTCCGCGCACGGCGCTGTGACTTGTCGTAGTGCGCGGTACGTTAAGAGTGCGCCGCCGGTAATATTGTCGCCAGTGTAGACCACCAGGTCCGGTTGTTCTTCATCAAGAACCGCCCGCATCAACCGCCCACTTTTCCGGTCATCACCAATGCCCCAGGTCCAGTGCACATCTGCGAATTGCACGATCCTGAAAGTGCCGTCATCCCTGAAGCGCAGCGAAACCTCATCCCCCTGGCTTTGGGCCGCAATAACGAGCATCAGACACATGGAAATTCCTATCCACGAAAGACGCTGCATGTTCATGGGTATCTTTCCTTTCATATCCGGCATTATCATAGCAAATCAGGCGCATGCCCCCGTACTCCCGGGAAACGATGCCGATTACTGTTCGGGCACGATACGACCACCAGTCTGTCTTACAGGTAACATAAGGCACTATGAAAGAGCATGGCAGCGAAAACCAACAAAAATACACCAAGAAGCCTCATGGTGTAAAGATATGCCTTTCCCTTGAACAAATGGCGCGATCGTCCCACCATTAATGCGATGCCACACTTTGCTCCCAACAAACAAACATAAAAAGCCCCCAGAAAAGATGCGGCGCATGCGGTACTTTGGCCATATCCTTTCAACAACATGGGAGAACCTACCGTAAACCAGAAAAGATAGGGGTTCGGATTCAGTAAATTCACCAGAACACCTGTACGCAAGGAATTAGGGGCCTTGGAGCAAGTTGCTATGTATACGTCACCTGTCCGGAAGGATTTCCATGCCCGGTAGAAAAGAAAAATACTGCCTGCAGCGCAATTCCCATAAGGAAATAATTCATATTCGCCACTTGTTCTAAAAAGATTAGAGACGAGATAATGATTGGAAAATCCGTAATCAATGGGGTCAAAGACACTTTTACACCTTCCCGGACACCATGGGCCAATGTGTGCGAAACCACAAAGGTCATGAAAGGTCCGGGAGAAAATCCTGACGATAAACCGAGTATAATACCTGCCGATAAATATGCCCACATAATTTTGCAATTATAAGCAATGGAGCAAACCTTTGTTCAAATGAGGTATAACGGTCTGCATATTGATAAACTTATGAACGCGGTTATCAGTAACGGTTAAGTTTGCGGTTAAGTTTCGTTCTTGCTTGTCTTTTTTTATTTCTTAGATTATACCCGTGACCGCATTTCGCTAAAGGATTTTGCCATGAAACATACGCATTCCATTTCTTTCTTAATTATATTTGCGCTGGCAGGTATCACCTCACAGTCTATGGCACAATCCCCGCTTGAACAACAAAGCACCTCCGGTCCTGTACCTCCGGCTTCTGTGTTGGATAAAGAAGTGATGAAGATGTCTCCACTGGAAAAGGAGGGAACATCAAAAACTATCGAAGGAGTTCCTCCCTATGCCTGGTGGCGCGGATGTGGTCCCACCGCATTGGGTATGGTGCTTGGTTTCTATGATGGCCGGGGATTTCCGGACCTCTTTGACGGTGAGGCAGGCACACAGACCTATTCTGTAAATCAAGGAATAGCCTCGTGGGGCAGCGGAGTGCGCGGCGAGGGAGCACAACTCCACTATGAAGACTATTCGCTTCCCATGGATGATGGGGAACCTGCGGTGCTTCCCGACAGTTCTGAAACCTACCCCGACGGTTGTCATAGTGATGATTCGATTGCGGATTTCATGCACACCTCTTGGAGCGCCGACAACAATTTTTACGGGTGGAGCTGGTCGAGTAAGGTTACCCCCGCCTTAACGTCCTATGTAACCCTCAGAAATCCGGATTATGTTCCCTCCGTTACTCAGTATTGGATGGGGAACGGAACGCTGACATGGGCGATTGTGAAGCAAGAGATTGATAATGACCGGCCCATGATTTTTCTGGTAGATACGGAAGGGGACGGCAGCACCGACCATTTTGTGACCATTGTCGGTTATTCAGACGGACCGCCGCGGCAGTATGGGTGCCTTGACACTTGGCATCCTGTCGGTCTGGTGCGCTGGTGTGATTTCAGCAAAATCGCAACCGGCGTGCCCTGGGGAATCTTCGCGGGATGGTCATTTGCCCTGGAGGGGGCCGTTGAAGGCGAGGGCGAGGTATGTGTTGAAAATCCAGAGCAGTGCGCAAAACCACAGGGGGGCCATTTCGTTGAGGGAGATGAACTGTGTTTATGTGTGCCCTGCCCTGCTTCCCCCCTATCCATGTATAGTTGGGCGAAAGATGGAACGCCTCTTCACAGCGGCGGGCGCATATTCGGTGCCGATGAACGAACACTTCAAATACTGCTGCTGGAAACAAGCGATTCCGGTTTGTATTCCTGTACGTATGATGACGGTTCCAAAGCGACGCAGGTCTTTGAAGCAGAGGTCACCGTGGCAGAAAAAGTGCCGCTAACAAACATGGTAACGCTTGTCGTTCTGCTTGCAGTCTTCGGGTCCCTCGGGGTATATACGCACAGGAAACGCGCGCAAATGGTCACACAAAACTGCATAAATCATGAGGAAAAATGGGACTGTTCCCGCGGCCCACTGTAAATAGGCTCGACAAATCGTTTATACCGTAGATATTTTTTTGAACTGAGAAGTACGAATTTCTTAAGCGGCGGGAACTGTCCCGCTTTTTTCGGTCTTGTTCAAGAAACCCGCAAAAAAGCGGGACAGCCACCGGCGCCGTTCGTGTTTAGTCCAACACTTATTAGTTTTACATGCGCCGGAGGCAGTCCCATTTTTTGCTCAGATGTTGTTTTTTTCTCGGGTTTTGGGCAACGCCCTCATTGGCTTCTATAGGACTTATAGGACCTATAGGACCTATAAACTTAATAGCGGAGTCTGTTGTACACTATTCCGTTGGCACCTCCAGGATAGCAAGCCATTCTTCGGTAATTTTCTTTCCCAGCAGAAAGAATTTTCGTTCGGGATGCCACAGAACATAATTCCCGTTTCGTTGGGTCACGCTGGGATATACGCCAATATCAATTCTTTTCAACGGACCGATCTGCGCGCCATCGTTGTCCATCAGTTCTTTGGAATCACTGAACCAGATGGGCTGTTCCGCATTGGGGCGATACTCTCCCAACGCGAGGAAGGCAGGGCGCCGGTTTTTTCCGGTGTTTTCTGGGGCGGAACCTTCAAAACGCCCATCGTTGTTGTGATGAAGCAGGATATAACGTCCTTCGCCGCACTCATAGATTGGGCAGCAACACAGCGGTTGCAGAATAGGTAGTCCATGGTCGCGCCGCAACAGCGGTCGCGGCGCGCACCAGTTATGCCCGTCATCCGCCGAGAGGCTGTACCAGATGTAGCCGGACATGGTCCGCATGGCACAAAAGAGGCGCTTGTCGGGTAAACGTACCAGGCTCGGTTCCTGTGCCACGCTCAGCACCGGATTGGTGTAATGGGGTACGCGCAGGGCCTGGTCCCCCCAGGCGGAATAGGTAATCTTAATGTCTTTCGGTTCGGGATTGTCCTCTACATTTTCAAAACGCATGAACTCGACTACACTTTCCATGGCAGTCCATGACCGCACATGAGCCGGATGGGCCACGGCCTTGCTGACCCATCGCGTAAAGCCTGTGAACCACCGACCGTCCAGGTCGCGAATGGGTTTCTGCCAGACAATCCAATTTGAGTACACCTCTTCCCTCGGATCGTCATAGGGACTTTTCGGCATGGGGATCGTTTGCGGGTCGGACCAGTTTTTTCCAAAGTCGTCTGAATAGGAACAGTCCATACTGCCCGTAAACTGCCGACTGAGGTCAACGGGACCCCGTTCCTGGTTCCAAATGACATAAATACGGCCGGACTTCGACAAAAGAGGGAACCCCCAACTCGACATTTTGCCGTCCTTTTCCGGGCGGTCCGGCCCTGCAATTTTTAGCGGTGCCGACCAGGTGACCCCTTCGTCCTCCGAACGGCTGAACATGATGCGGTGGTCGCCCGCGCCTTCATGACTGCTCTGCGTCCATACCGCCATCAGTGATCCGTCCGGACCATCAAACACGAGGAAGTGTTCATTGCCCGTATCAAAGGTACTGCCGTCCAGGCTTTTGGGTACATATACGACATAATCGGGTTTGCTGCGCGCGATTTCTTGCTTAAATAACGCCTCGAGGTCCTCTTCCGCAACCTCATCCGCATACAGAAACGCCGTTCCAACGCCTACCAAAAGAACAAAAAGCAATGCCATGCAACGGTCCAAAACTTTGAGCCTTCCAACAAATAGATTTTTCTTCATGGGTAGTCTCCAATAAATCCTGGGCTTTGTTATTGAATCCTTTCACGATAAAGAAAACGCCTAAAGTATTACTAAAACAAGTGCAACAAAGAACGTATAAACGGGATTATAAGCAAACCCTACGTTAATGAGAAAGACATCTCCCTGGAATCAAAAGGCCGGAAACTACGCCCGCAACCATTCATCCAGGTGTTCCGCGATAAACGGATCATCATTCAGTTCGGGATAGGCGCGATAAACCCGGTCAATTTCTTCAGTCTGTCCGTGGCTGAGTGTTTCTTCAGGGTCCAGGCACCAGATACCTTCCAGAAGCCCCTGCCGCCGCAGCACTTCATGTATCCCGGCGATGCATCCCTTAAAACCGTTTGCAACATCAAAGAATGCGGCGTTACAGTCGGTCACCTCCATTCCCTTCGACAGCAACGCCAAGGGAATGGTACCGTCAAGAACCGCCCGCCGGCACTGCGCATGAAGTTGTACGGCGTTCCGGGTCCAAACTGCCCAATGCCCGAGCAGTCCCCCTACAAAATGCCGTGACACTTTGCCCAACGGCGTATCTACCGTGAAGGGCGTAGTCAGGTCAGCCACAATCGCATCGTCATTTCCAGTGTATAGGGCAATATCCTCCCGGCCTGACGCGATAACGGCGCGCACGACATCAAGAGTGTGATAACGGTTGAACGGAGCCACCTTGACCGCCACCACGTTTTCAATTTCCGCAAAGGCACGCCAAAACGCATACGGCAAAAGCCTGCCCCCTACCGCAGCTTGCAGATAGAATCCCATCAGAGGAATGGTTTTTGAAACCTCCCGGCAATGTTCCAGGATCACTTCCAACGGGTCTTCCCGGAATCCCGCCAGAGACAAGAGTCCCACGTGAAACCCATGTTGCCGAGCCAGGTCGGCTTCTTGAAGGGCCTGTACGGTACCGCCACAAATCCCCGCCACACGTATGAGCGGCGTTTCCCGGTCCCGATCCATTCGCGTACATTCCGCATCGGCCAGTTCCAGCAAAGGACCATAAAACCCGTGATCCCGTATGGCGAACTGGGTAGTATGCACGCCTAAGGCAATCCCGCCCGCTCCAGCGGCCGCATAATATCGCCACAAGGCACGTTGACGGCGTTCATCGAGGTACCGTTCCCGGTTCAAAGCCAGGGGGCTGGCTGGAATTACCAAACCTTCCCGTAATGCGGTATAAGGCTCCATGGCTATCCTTAAAATCGTCCATCTCGCGATTCAAAATGGGTGGGTTTGTTCAACAGAGGCTTATCTTTCAACAGCCATTCAGCAATCCAGGCCATTAAGGTTTCCTCATCGACCTGCGGGGGACCAAACATTTCCGCGGCGCGGGAACTGTTGCTCAGGAGGGCATCATCCGCCTCTTCCCCTTCAAAAACCGGGTCTCTTTCGAATTTCGTACCGAAATACGCCGCAGCCTCCCGGACACGTATCACTTGTGTTCCGGTAACATTTAGCACCAACGGCGGGTCAGCGGCATGCGCAAGTGATGTCAGGATCATGGCATTGGCATCGCCCTGCCAAATGGTATTGAGATATCCCATGCTTAACGGAATCGGCGTCCCGTCCAGCACCTTGCGCGCGATATCCACAAGCACGCCGTAACGCAAATCACAGGCATAATTAAGGCGGATAATGGACTGCTCCATCCCCCGTGCGTGAGCAAAATATTCAAAAATACGTTCCCGCCCCAGCGCGCTCATGGCATATTCCCCCACCGGCGCGGGCATATCCTCTTCCCGTGAACCGCCCCCGTCAACAGGCGTTAATCCGTATACATTGCCCGTTGAAAAAACGACAGCCCTGGCAGAGTGATAACGATCACATACCCGGCCGGGGAGCCACGTATTCATGGCCCAGGTCAGGCCACGATGGTGGGTCGTACCAAATTTCACCCCGGCCATATAGATGAGATTCGGCGCTTCCGGCAAGGTATCGATGGCATCAGGCAACAACAAGTCCCGAGGCAACACTTCCACATTATTTCGAGTGAGGCAATTACGTACCGCAACGTCTCCGAAACGGGAAATCGCCGTGATCCGCCGTTTTACCCCTGCCATTTCGGAGGCGCGCCGCGCCATCACCGCAAGACTCGGCCCCATCTTCCCCCCGGCGCCGAGTAGTAATATATCGCCTTCCACCGCACTTAGGGCCTCTATGACACCGGGGCTAGGGCGACTGAGCCGCTCTTCCAGTTCATCAACCGAATCCGGGGCGCCACTAAAAGTGTCCAAGGTAATACCCTTCCGTATTTTGTTCCTTACGTTGCTAAATTATACTTCGAATCCACGATATGACATATTCATTATCAAGTAAGTTTGCGCGAATAATCAAGGATATACATAATCCTGACGGTTCCAGTCATTGATTCTTGATGATATCGCTTGTTAATATCCTGTTTACCAACGGCGCGTTCCCGGTCCGGTAAAGCCTGTGACCTCATTGAAATGTTGTCCATCGACAGATAGTTTTTCATTCTGCTCTTTAGTACTACATTACGGTCTGGATAGTCCCCTAAAACAATTTAACTCTTCGTCCTACAAGACCACTATAGGGCGCTTCGTCTACCGCAGGAATAACTCTTATGAGTAAACAATTAGTGGGTATACTGTTTATCCTTTGTATTCTTTTGATTAGTGCTTATGTTGCAGCGATTGGGCTTGGGAGATTCTTTACGGGTTCCCACGACACCGATTTTCCTTCCAGCGCCCAGCCGGAACAAATTTGCCTCACCTGGAGTGGCGAACCTGCGACAAGCATGACCATTCAGTGGCGCTCTTCTCCAGAGGCCGACGACGGTATCCTGCAATTCCGTGAAAGCGTAAAAACAGACACTTCCGTAACGGAAGTTACGCCCAACAGGGTTGCATTGAAAGATTCCGGCACGCGAAATGACCCGGTTAACAACCGTTTTTCCGCAGTCCTGAATGGTCTTAGGCCTGCGACTTCTTATGACTATCGTGTCGCCTGCAACGGAGCATTCTCCGATTGGTACACCTTTACGACTGCCCCGCCCCCTTCCGCGGCACAGTCTTTTTCCTTTGTATATATGGGTGACCCTCAAGTGGGTCTTGACACGTGGGGCGAACTGGTACACAAGGCGGACACACGCCATCCCGATGCCGCTTTTTATGTCGTTTCCGGGGATAATGTAAACCGGGGCAATAACCGGAACGAGTGGGACACCTTATTTCATGCGGCAGGCGGCGTGTTTGAGCACAAACCGTACGTACCCGCTCTGGGCAATCATGATTGCCCGGGTGGTGCCCGGCCTCGCCTGTTCCTTGAATTATTGACCCTGCCTGAAAATGGCCCCGGAAAACTCGAACCAGAACGGGCCTACACATTTCAATACGGTAATGCCCTATTCCTGGTGCTTGATTCAAACTCGGACCTTGAAGTTCAAGCCCTTTGGATGGAAGAGCAGTTGAAAAATTCATCTGCCACCTGGAAATTCGCGGTCTACCACCACCCGGCTTATTCTTCCGCACCCCGCAGGGACAATGTAGAACTCCGGGAGAAGTGGGGTCCCCTGTTCGATAAGTATCACGTGGATATGGCACTTCAAGGGCACGACCATGGCTATCTGAGAACCCGGCCCATGCGCGGGGGCAAAGAGGTCGCTTCCCCTGCGGAAGGAACCATTTATGTGGTTTCCGTCTCCGGAACTAAACTCTATGATGTCGAACAGCATGAATATGCGGAGAAGAGTCTTGAACGCGTTTCCACGTATCAGATCATTGATATTGAAACGGGAAATCAGGACAAACTCACTTATCGCGCGTATGACATGGATGGAAACGTGCGGGATGAATTTGTTATTGTAAATCAGAAACGTTTACAAGCAGGCCGGATCAAGTGATCCAATAACTACAAAGGAGAACACTATGGGCAGCAAAGGTCGTGAAATTCTGGGCATGGACGTGGATAAGGTGCTGGACTTACTGAATAAGGCGTATGCCGATGAATGGCTCGCCTATTACCAATACTGGATCGGCGCCAAAATAAGCAAGGGCCCCATGAAAGACGCGGTCAATGCGGAATTGCTGCAGCACGCCGCCGATGAACTGCGTCACGCGGACATGGTCTCCATGCGCATCATCCAACTGGGCGGCACCCCGCTCACCCACCCGAAGTTATGGCTAGAAAAAACGAATTGCGGCTACGATGAGCCGTCGGACCCCTATGTCGAAACGCTGCTTCATCAGAACATCAAAGGGGAGCAATGCGCCATTTCCGTATACAAAGCCATGATGGATGCTACACGTGAAGGTGACCCGGTCACCTACAATATGGCATTGCAAATTCTCCAGGACGAGGTGGAACACGAAGAAGACCTCCAGTCACTCAAGGAGGACTTGGAAATGATGTTGAGTTCCCACGGAAAATAACTATTTCGCAGGTACTGTAAATATTGATTTTGGGCATGCCGAGTCAAAATAATGACCCGGCAGCCCTTTTATTGTTGTTCCCTTCGGTAATCAAGACAGACGACAACGTTTTTTTATGTTAAAACATCGATTGACGCCTGTGTCGGAGAATCAGGATTAATTTAAAAGGTCCATTAACGCGCCGACCGCACGGCCCTTATTAGAATCAGCAGGGATATCGAGCAGTTTGGAAGCGGCATCTCCAGACAACAAATCCCCCTTCCCCATCTGCAAGGTCTGGCCGACGCCGTATTGAAGAATTAATTTCCCCACTTTTTTGCTGAGGAATAGGTTCGCTATGCCGCTGGTGATGCCGCCACCCACCTTCAAGTCCACTTCATCCAGTTTTGTTTCTTCCGCGCGGGATTCAGGAAGCATCTTCAAGTCATATCCCTTTTCCAGAGCGGGCAGAAACTCCACGGGCATCTTGCCATTGTCAAACATTGCCCCGAGAGGGATGGTCCCCACTTTCGTCTTGGCATCAGCGGAGATGCCTAGTTTCCCGAATTCGACCAAGGTAGGTACCAAGGGCTTGTCTTCGGTCCATTGGGGAGATTTGTCGTAATTGAATTTCAAGTCTTGAAACTTCAATTCCTTCACATAAATTTCTATGCCGCGATTGCGCAACTCTTCCGAACCCTCTATCATCTGCATTGGTATTTTCTGCAGTTCCTTGGGGACCTTCACCGTCATCCCGCCAAAATTGGTTGCCGCCGCAAATAAATCCAACGTGTTCAGCTGGCTGAACACCTGTTGTATGGAGGGTTCCCAGGCATCGCGGGCGACGGGCGTTTCAGCGGGCGGTACGTCCTGTGCCCAAAGGCATGATGTCACCAGAATCCCCAAAAGAAATGCACGGTACATCTTTTCATCCTTTCTTCATTCTCAGGGCTGAATTTCAGCCTTTGATCTTAAAATTGGGTAGGCGTACCTTCCTTGGTGCGCCATGGGACGGTAGTAAAGACCATGATATCGCACTCTGGCGCACCTGGGAAGGTACGCCTGCTAAATGTTGCTTCATATCTCTCGTTTCCAAATTCCATTTGGGAACGCAATCTCCTGAGAAACTTAAATTGCAACTTGTTGATATAAAATAACTTAACCAAATTCGGGTTTTTCGCGACTCATCTCGATTAGGAGATGCGAGCACGAAACCCGAATCGGTGCAATCGTGCTCGTAATCGTAATCGTAAAAGTTTCTTTTCACTAATACCCCCGGTACGCCGGGGTGCGCGGCTCTCTTGAAATTCTATTTCTCTTTTCTCGTTGGTCTGTCCGATGTAGTCCGTCTGCCAACCACGGTTGCGAAGTGGAACTTCGCGGGCAAGCACGTTCCCAAATGGAATTTGGAAACGAGAGAACGCGCATTTGCGCTTATTACAAGTAGCCGAGCGCTTCCAGTTGCTGCTGGAGATTGGGGTCAATCTCCACCGTGGCACCTGGTTCGGGTGCGTTCTCATGAATTAGACGAATAAAATCATTAATTATTTCTTTCAATTTCGTGAGTTCGTCTTGCCGCTCTGGGAGTTTGGCCAGGTTGCGCTGCTGGGCCGGGTCCGTAACCATGTCATAGAGTTCCACCGGGGCTACGCCGCGCGGATTGTCTTCATTAGCCTGAATCAGGGCGCGGTCCCGGGAACGCACTCCCTGCTGAAGATTGCCCTCGAAATCGTTATGGGCGTAACTGTAGGCAATATCGGCGTTGGTGAAGGCGCCCGAAGCGTCGCACAGGGGGCGTCCGGACATGGCCGAGCCGGCCGGCAACCCGGCCAGGTGCAGCATGGTGGGCGCCAGGTCTATAAGACGCGCCATGTTTTCATTGGCCGTGCCGCCCTGAACGCTTTGCGGCAACTTGATGAGCAGCGGCACGCGCAATAGTTCCTCGTAGAGGGTTTGCCCGTGCCACCATCCCTTGTGGTCAAAGAACTCCTCGCCATGATCAGCAACAAATACAATGGCGGTAGTATCATATAGCCCCCGGGCCTTGAGACCTTCAAACAACGCGCCGAGGTGCTGGTCCAGATATTCAATTTCAGAGATATAGGCGTTGCGCATGGGCTCGAGCCAGCGTTCGGGGTCCGGATTTTCCATGCGCGCCCGCGCATAGCCCACGCCGGGATTGCCATGGTCCATAAACGGGTCATGAGTTTCCATGTAGTGCAAATAAAGGTAGAAAGGGTTGTTATCCGGAACATCTCCGCTGTCAAGCCATTCCAACGCCGTGGCGGAAACGGTTTCCGCAGGCTGGTAAAAGTCCGTAACCCGTAACTTGCCGCCGCGCACTTTGCCCTCCACCACCATGAACACCTTACGCATCAGGCCATATAGGGACAGATTTTCGGAGGAAGCTGTGGCATAAAAAAGCGGGTTCGGTTTGAGGTCCACGTAATCGGTAAAACCGCGGTCCATCCCGAATGTTTTGGTGACATTTGGATTGTTGGAAAAGCCCTTGGCATAGTATCCCCCCTGCTGCAGCAATCCGGCAAGTGTTTCCACAGTAGGCGACAAGGCGGCTGTTTTCGAGGTTGCCCCGTGCGCTTCCGGGTAGAGACCGGTAAACATCGTGGCGAAGGACGGCTTGGTCCACGAGGCTTGGGAAAAGGCCTGCCGGAAGATCAGGGCATCCTTGGTAAAGGCGTCCAGGTTGGGGGTAACCGTTGCCGCGTCCGGAGTATACACGCGCAGATAATCCGCGCGCAGGGCGTCTATGGCGCACAAAATGATGTTCGGGCCTGTTGCCTGTACCTGCCGCTTGAACACGTTGGATTCCCGCGTCGGCGTGAGATACAGCGCTAAGCCCCAGGCCGCGCCAACCAGCACCGCCCACCCGACCAGGCAGGCCGCTCCGAAGAACGGCATATTCATACGCAAATACCGGCGAAAAACCGCGCTTTTAAGAAACACGAGGACGCCCAGCAGCACCGCCGCGCCGCAGGCCAGGCACGCCACCATCCCATAGTGCCTTGAGGTCATGGCATGCCCGGCAAGAATATCCCGCTGGAACCGAAAGACTCCTATAATCACAGCGCCCGAGGCAAAGGTCAACGCATAGGTCAACCCGGCGGTGACGGGCCAGGACGGGAATCGGTCGAATAAGAGGGATAAAAACAACAGCCCGGCGGAAGTGGCAAGACCCACGCCGGCAAAGATGACGCTGTACGCGACCACGCCCCAAGGTAGCAACCCCCACTCGCCCAATTCCTGGAGGCGCCAGCCGATCCAGAAGGATTCAAGAAAGGCAATCAGGGCGCCCGCGAACAGACCCATCAGGACGCCGCAGCAGAGCATGGAGGCCACTTCCTTGCGGTAACGGGTTGTCTCCTCGCGGCTGAGCAGGGGCTTTAATTCCGACCGGGTATCGGCAAGGCTCTCCTCCACATATTCGCGGTCCTCTTCGATGGTCTTTCTGCTGGGACGGCCGCCGAAAATTAGCAACGGCACACTGAGAGCGAAGGGAATGATTTCGCCGGCCCAAAGCCCGAGGTGTCCGCCGAGAATAGCAACCGCATGGCCGGCGGTTCCGCCCAGCACCAGCCCGAAGGCGATTTCACGCACGCCCAGGCCGGAAATGGTAAACGTCAATATCCCGGCGGTTATCATCAGCGGACTGACAAAGAATATATCTGCGGCGGAGACGTTTGTGGCGCGTATCGCCATGAAGGTGAAAAAATACTTTGAGCAGGTGCCCAGGTGTACCAGCAGCCCAAAAAAAAGCGCTGCAATAAGGGTGCCCTTGGCATTACCGTATGCGGTAGCGGCCCGACCCAGCTTGTTTACCAGGCCTCGGGCGAACGCGGGCACCGGCATTACCGCCGCAAGCACCTGTATCACCCGCGGATTCAGCAGCAGCAACAGACTGGACACCACGCCTGCCAGCAATACCGCCATAATGGCGACCAATAAAATCGTATTGAACTGCAGGTATTTGAAGCCGAGCGGAAAGGTTGCAAACACTAAAAACGACAGCGCAATAATTCCCGTCAGCTTTTCCACGGCGATAACCGTGGTACATTTAACCACTTCGCGGGTATACCGTGACGATTCAATGAGGCGAAATCCATCCAGCCCAATCGTTCCGGGAAGGACCAGCCCGATAGCACGCCCCATAAACCATTGATAGGTGAGATATAGAAAAGGAATCTTTATCCCCTGTCCGGCGAGCAGCAGACGCCAACGGATAATCCCCGATGTTATGCCCAAAAGTTTTACGCCGGTAGCGCATGCCATCCAAAAGAAAAACGCCGCTGTCCCCGTAGTACTGGCCTCCCGTAAGGCATTCCATACGTCAAGAGGGGCGACATCCCCGAACAATCCCGCGAAACCGAAGGTTTCCGGGTGAAAAATCATTACAAACAGCCCTACAACAATACACAGCTTTATTCCATAGACAAATACGTGTTTTTTCATAAATCCTTCACCTGTACCTTTAATGCCATCCCCCCATATAGAACAAGGAATACGATAGCACAAAGGAATCAAAACTGGCAACCAGAGTCAATCTGTTAAATGCATTAACTGGGCTGTATGATGCGGAAACCGAGATTATTTTCCCGATTTGCGGGAAGATAGCGAAATCGTCTTGCCGTGCGGCAATCCGGGTTGGTCGTGCTCCAGGAACCGCCGCGCACCGACTTGAACATCCCCTCGGACGGACCTTTCGGATTGGCCTCAGGGCTTTCTATGTAGTAAGCATCCTGAAACCAGTCATGGCACCATTCCAGCACATTCCCAGTCATGTCATAGGCGCCGGAAGGACTTACCGCATTCATGGTTATCACGTCAGGGTAGCGCAACTGTTCGGGATTGGTGCCGTTATACCATCCCACAGGCGAAGTAAATGGATAAGACTTCAGCCATAAAGGATTGTACTCAAGATAATTTGCAAATGCGGGGTCAATGGAATCTCTCATCATGCCGTAACGCCAGTGTCGCGCTCCGTCCCAGGATGCCGCACGCTCCCATTCCGCTTCCGTCGGCAAACGATACCCGTTGCGTTCCGGTTTATTCAGCGTCCAATCCGAAGTAGAATAGCAGGGTTGCAGCCCGCTCATGCTGCTGCGCCAATTACAGTAGGCGGCAGCGCCATACCAGCTGACCATAACGACAGGATGTTCCTCCATGGAAACAACGTGATCGTTGTAATTGATGCGGCTATAGGCGGAGAAAACACCGTCGCTATAGTGTATCTGTGCATTGGGACTGCTGTCCCGAGTTTCCACAATCGGCCGGTCATACGCATATACGGTTCCCCCAGTATAGGTAGTTCCCTCGATATTTTTAAGTAATTTACGCGAGTAAGCCCAATTGAGGACCTCAGCGTACTCCAGGTTGGTCACCTCATACTTTGCCATCCAATAAGCGTCGAGAGAAACTTCATGCACTGGCAACTCGGTATTTTCCCCGACATCACTGTAGGGTCTTCCCATACTGAACGAACCTCGCTTTACAGCCACCATATTGGAGGGAATAATTTCTCCCTCTCCTTCTCCCTCCGCCTCTCCCTCCTCAACCACTTCCCCTTCCTTCACACCTTCCCCCTCACCGGTTTCCCCTTCCCCGGATTCTCCTTCCAGTACCTCCCCCTCCGCCTCTCCCTCTGTCGGGATCCTTCTTATCTCACAGCCAGTACAACCCGCCTTGTGTCCGGCTTTAATCAGGTTCCCGCATAATGCGCCAAATTCTGAAGAGCACCCTGAAACCCACAAAATAAGGGCAATCGGTAGAGCCAAGACTTTTCCATATCTTAAATAATTCCTGAAGTTCATCCTGTTTGCTCCTGTTGCACGCGTGCTGAAACTGGACTGCCGTCGACCACACTACAAGACACCAGTATGTCACGTTACCGAAAACATGTCAATACGTCTGAGTGCAAGCAGGCTAGCATAGCGTGAAATTCACTCCACCGTATATTCCGATGCCTTTTCAGGAGGTGAATACAGGGAATGGTAGGCGGCGTAATTGGCAATTACTTTTTTGACGTATTCATTGGTTTCCGGGAAAGGGATGGCGTCCATAAACTTCTCCAGGGAGAGACCGGAAAATTTCTTTCGCCACTTATCGCAATTGCCGGGACCCGCATTATAGGAGGCCAGCGCGTAAACGGCGTTGTTTCCGGACCTTTGCAGCATGCGGCTCATATAAACCCCGCCCATATGAATGGATGCGCAGGGCGATTTGAGGTTCGAGGCGTGATCTATGGTAACACGAGTATCCACGTCCGCCAGCCAACTTGCGGTACCGGGCATCATCTGCAACACGCCTGTCGCCCCGGCCCCGGATGCTATCCCCGCCCGGAATGTACTTTCCTGACGAGCCGTTGCCAACAGGAAAAAAGGATCTATACCCATGGCGGTACCGGTGGATTTCATGGCCTTCCAATAGGCCAGCGGATATTCCAGACGCTGCCGCAATAGGCTGGGTTTTCCGTCGTTAATGCCCCATCCACGCGCCCAAACATACTGCATCAGCGTGTGCATATACCCGGCCTCCGCAATAGCCGGATACCAGAGTTTTTCAAGGGATTTCGCTGAATTAAGAATGCAGTCGAGTGTTTCCCATTCCCCCTCTTCAAACCCGTATTGACCGAAGAACCGCAGGCGCGGGTAGGCCGGAAAGTGGACAATCATAGGCATGAGGTTCATCTTGTGATCTTCCTGAAACGGAAAAGCGGCCACAAGATCATGCCCGGAAAGTACCGTCATGCGACCGGAACTTTCCTGTGTAAGACCTTTCTGCCGGTTCAACAGATACAATGCCCGGTGCGCGAAGAAATGACCATATCCCACACCTGCCGCCAACCCCAGGAACCGCTGATTCCCAGCGCTGTCATTGCGCGCCTCCGCGATTTGTGCGCAGCGATAAAAACTCTCCGCGGCAAATTGTCCCTTCGGGTCGGATTCCGCAAGATCCTGATACAACACCATAGACTCAGGAAGCAGGTTCTGATCCCGTGCATGGTTCGCGAGGTAGAGTTTCGACCTGGGCGCACGCACATGCGTCGGGCACTTTCCAATCAGAAGCCGGTACATGCGGTCCGCTGCGGGAATATCCGGCTTTTTGGCATACCGCTCCGCCATCCACCAGCAGGCATCCCCGGCGTCTCTGCCCTCATTGAAATAGGTGATCATTAAATTTATCAGGGTCTCTGACGTTGTGGAATGGTCCTGAACAGCCTGCTCTCGAAGGGCGAGCATCAACCATGCCCGCATAGCCGCATCCCCGGTATTCTGTCTTATACAGGCTTCAACACGGGACATGGCTTCCGCATGCAGCTGCGTTGCCTCCATCCTTGCATCCATGTCAGCCATGGAAATAAATGTATTATCCGCATCCCTGAAATAGACAGGCTCCTTTTGCAGCGCGGCACGTCCTTCTTTCAGGTTACCGGCACGAATCAGCCCATAACAGCCCCACAGCCTATCCTCTCTGTCCGATGAACCCAACAGTACTCGCGAGCATTCAATACGGTCTGCGCTGGAAACGGCATTCATTACCGTGTCTTTGAAAAAGTCGTAGCCTTCCCTCGCATGGGCAGGCAACACGAGAGCGTTACGCGCCCGGGCCAGCGCCACGGCATTCATAAACCACGGGCGTGGTTCGAGACCTTCCAAAACATGGTTAAAATACGGATAGGCTTTCTCCGCATGACCCGCCTTCACGTACAGGTAACCGAGGCGCGCGCAAGTCATGCGCGCCCAGGGACCTTCCGGATAGTCGTTCAACACCTGCATAAACAGTGTTTCGGCTGTTGCTATATTGCCCGACAGCCAATGATTTTGCGCGGCCCTGGACAGGGCATAAGGACACAAGATATCCGATTCCTGAGCACAATCTGAGAAAAGTTGTGCCGCATGTTCAAAGGCCCCACTCCTTTGAGCCCTGTCACCTGCGATAAAGGAGTCTGTTCCCGTTAGTGCTGCGGAAGTACAAAGGCTTAAAATCATTGCTAGTAACTGCATGGAAAGTCCTGTAGGAGTTGCAGACCTTAAATTCTTGTCTTTGGTTTTTGCGTTTAAGTCAACGCAATGAAGTCCTATCCCTTAAAACTCTATGGCGTCCGATACCTACAACTGAAACAACGTTGCCGGAAGTAGTTTCCGTATGTCCGGGCTATTCGGCTATCGTAAAAGCATTTTCTATATGATGGATACGGGCTTCCTCCTTCGGTGCCATGACCACGCCAATGACATCGAAACGATAATAACATCCCGGTTCCCCGTGCCAGGCAATATAACGGCGCGCCGCAGCCCGCAAATGCTTACGCTTGGTGTATTGTATGGTTTCCTCCGGCGTGAGGATAGCGTCATAGGTACGGGAGCGCACCTCGACAAAGACTATCGTATCCCCTTGTTTCGCGACGATATCGACTTCAAAACGGTCCAACCTCAGATTTCTGTGCAGGAGAATATACCCCTTTTCGCGGAGATAGCGCGCGGCGAGGTCTTCTGCCTTTTGCCAGTCCTTCCTGGCTTCACGTCGTGGCCACATGGGTGTCATCCGCGGGTTCCAGAGCATCCGGGGAATTCGGGGAATGTGAAAACAGCCGTATCTCTCCGAAAGGACCATGTTGCCTCGCACGAATGCGCTGCATACGGCAAAGTTCCAGAATGGCCAGAAGAGAACATACTATCTCAATGCGGCCGGCGCTGAGCGCACATAATTCCGTCCATGTCAGGCTTTCTTTTGATTCTAGAAGATTCTGTATCTGGGCGATCTTCTCATCGACGGAGGCACTCTCAAGCGTGACCCGATGTGAATTATCCCCCATGAGAAAGCGCAACACGCCTCGAAGGGTTTTTGTTAAATCATAGAAACTGACATCGAGAAGTTCCTCGTCCTCCTCTTCATAACCCGGTTCTTGAACGGGTTTCACGCGGCGTCCGAAGATATCATCCCACAGAGATTCTCGCTCGCTAAGCAGTCTGGCGAGATCCCTGAATTTCCGGTATTCAAGGAGTTTTTCGACGAGTTCCAGACGCGGATCCTCTTCCTCGATATCTTCTTCATCTTCCTGCTCCACTTCCACAGGAAGAATCATTCTGGATTTAATCTGAATGAGCGTCGCCGCAAGGACCAAAAAATCACCTGCCACATCCAGATGTTCCACCCGCAACATTTCCAGAAACTGCAGATATTGCTGTGTAACTTGAACAATGGGAATGTCGAATATATCTATTTCTTGCTCCTTGATCAGGTACAAGAGGACTTCAAAAGGTCCTTCAAATTGGCCCAACTGCAGAGGCAGGGAATGAATAATGAATCTGGCTGGAGACGATGAATCCGTGTCCGCCTCTGCCGTCGGGGAGGCATCTTTAATTTCCATATTGGTTATTTGTTCTGAAGTCATGGTTTGCGTCGCTCAACTTAATACCCCCTGATTCCCATCCCTTAAGGATATCCTAACGGTACCGCAAGGGTAAACGCAAGTTGTCCAAAATATGCGGCCCGCCTCGAATGCATTACCGTAGCAAGAAGCGATACTAAAAAATGCACAGCATCATATTTTCAGAGAAGCGTCCGTCTTGTGGATTCTGTTTTCCGTCCGTTCCCTGGTGCCTTAACCAGGTTTTAGATGCCGCGAAGCCTTCCCCTTTCGTATAAGAAATACTTGCAGCAAAATGATTAGCACGATAAGAACGGGCATACCGTGATAGGGTGCGTCCAATCCGAAACGCGCGCCTCCCATCGCGAATCCAAACGCCCCCAAGATGCCCCCCGCCCCAACCACGCCTTCATTAATGGCCGACCTCCCATGCTTGCGTGCAGGATCGGCCATGCCATAATAAACACTAGAAAAAAAAGCTATACCCAGATTGGCGCCCAGAATGGCAAAGGCAATCATCATAAGCACCAGGCTGTGGGTGGTTCCGAGGGTCCACATGCCCAGGCCTGCAACCAACTGCGCGATAACCAGCACGGAAAAGCGATGGTGCCACCATCCCGATCGGCCAAGAACCAGGAACATGAGGGCTGTGGCCATACCCAGTGATACCGCGAGCCATGAAAAACGTGTCGCTGCCAGCGAATTTAGCCAAGAAGACATATCACTCTCAAATAAAACACGAAGACTTCCGGAGGCGACAATATCATCCAGTCGTTTGGGAAATACAGCCCGTACAGCGCCAATGCAGACGTGAGCCGTAAAAGTTGCACACCAGGCGCACCACAGGAAGGATTCGCTGGCCTGTTCATGGGCTGCGTTCATTGAGGCTGTTTCCCGGGTGCGTTTTCCAAAATAGGCAGTTTCTGAAGGAACCCTCAAAATCAGATACAGGGAAACCAGGCACAGTACAGCGATGAACAGATACGGTAAACGGTAATCCGCTTCGTAGAGAGGCCCAGCCAGAAAGGGGCCGGCGGCGGATCCGGTACTCCAACCTACATTGACACGCCCCATGTATCGGGCACGTTCATTCAAAGCATGCGCGGCGCCTGCCCAGGAATGGAAGCAAGGCCATGCAAGAGCGGAGACCGTACAGGCAACACAAAACAGAGTGCCGCAAACCCAAGGACTTCTAAAAAGAGGCATGGCGCACATAAGCACCATATAACCAAAGATTCCGATGACCCCCCAACTCAAACCATTCTTGGCCCTAGCCACATAGTTTGCCGAACCAAGCGACAGTACGGTATACCCTAACGCCTGTGTTCCTGCAAAGACACCCGATAAAAAAGCACCCCGCCCCAACTGATTATAAACAAAAAATGGCATGACCATAGTTGCTGATGCGGTGGCTGCGCTGAAAAGAAAAGAAATCAAGGCGACCTTAGCCGGTGGCATCAGAAAACCGACACTCGCTGTGCTTTGTTTCAGGTGCATCATTAAAGGAACCCTGGGAACTGTGCCATATTGAACAAACCGCATATAGAGGCGGCAAAACTGTCGGGATGCCTGCCTTCCCCCTCAGACCCCAAAATATCCGTCCTCGGGATAAAGGAAAAGCGGACAGGACTTTTTTAGACATACCCGCAAAGTGCTTCCGCATCCCCCGGTAAAGAGACGCTAGCTTACCATAACTACGGTATCCCGACCGAATTGTGTTTTGGCCAAGGGTTGGGGTGCGTCTCCCACGCCCCCCGGGATTTTCGGCAATCTCCCCCTGCCTTCCTGCTCCGAAGAGGTGGCATGGCCCCCCCCTACCGGTCGCTCATCCGATTTCACTCTATGGGTTAGAAAGGCAATCGAAAATTTTGCTGCGTAGTTAGAAATTTAACAATAGACTGTTATAAAAGTAAACCGGCGGAAAATAACACTTGACTCCCAAGGACATCTATACTATTCTAATAATTATGAAAGGGTAATGGCGTGGCAGACAGCCAACATGAAGAGGCATCCCAAAGGGCTTCGCTTGGGTTTAGAAAAGAGGCTCTTTTGGGTGAGAATAGCGTTGCTGAAATTCCCCTCGCTGTCAAGATTACCCTCGCAAATGGATTTGTTGCCATTCCTTTGACTATCGCGAAGAAATCTCCCTGTCTGTAGACCGGCAGGGAGGTTTCTTTTTGTTGAAGCGTTTTTATGCGTACCTCGACTTGAACGAGTGCGTTTCATCATCGGATAGGAAACTGTTGTTTCTTGACAGTTTGATGGAAAGGCAGTTGTTCCGGCAAGAAGATGTAGTGTTCTCACGCTGTTTATCCATCCGGCTGTCACAACCAAAGAGGATGGTAACGTTATGAGAACCCTTGGCATCACACTGATACTGTGCGCGGTTTGTGCGGTGGGGGGAGCGCAGCCTGCCGTTTCCTTCGCTACTTCCATGGCGCGGCTCCAGTCCGAGATGGATACGGCGACCAGCAATGCATGGACCAATACGGCTTGGCCCTATGTGGTTCCCAATCCTTCCGGGGCCGGTTCGTGGTCGCAGAAGGCGGCGGCCTTTCCCGGCTATGACCATACCGGGGACGGAATGCTGGATGACACCTACCTCTGTTTCCTCGAGGCGGTGCTTAACGGCGATGCGCGGGTGGTGGCGGCCATCGGCCAGGCGCAAGTGGACGCCATTATCGCGGCGTACAACGCGAACCGCGCGCTGGTGATAAGCCGCGAAGCCTACTTTGACTTGCAGTTGCATAACACCACCCGCATCAACTTGAGCTACATACTTTCTGCGAACAACCGTCCGGCATGGATTAACAGGACGCGGATATATACGGGCCAGAATGTGGAACTGGAGATATGCGTGGATTCCGGCATATTTATTGTCGGTACGACCTGTCTTGGCATGGATGTGGATATCCCGCCCATGTTCACCCGGGACTACGATAATGACGGGGATATAGATGAAGGTCTGCTGGACGGCCTTTCGGCGGGCCTGGGTTCTGATATTGCCGACCTGCTGGCGGCCTACCTGACCATTGGCGATCAGGAGGGCGTGGACTATATGCAGGCGGTGGTGTACCAGTTGTTTTACCGGGGTATTGCGCCCAACGTTATGACGGTCATTATGGGCCTGCTCAAATCCAATGACCTGGGCGATGAACCCTGGGTGGCGCCCGGCCTGGACCTGTCGCTGGACGACAAGGCGTATACGCCGCCGGCCGCTGCTAACGTAGCCATTGACGTTACTTACAATCCACCCTTTTATATCGATCTGGGGGATGGTAATTACGTGGAACTTATTCGCGTGGTGGCCACCATATATGGCGACAGCATTACCTCGGGCATCCTGCAGACCTGGCTGAATTGGTACAGTGTGGGGGCGAACGGTTTTACCGGCTTCGCGAGTTTGCTGGCGGATACGGGGGACCTGAACGGGGATTGCCTGACCAATTTCGAACAGTATGATCCGGTCTGCGATACCTTCGTCACCAACGCGACCGCGGTGCCGACTTTTGGTATTACCACACAGCCCGCAGCGCCCACGGCCCCGATAGACTACGGCGGCACGTGGGCTATGAGTGTTGCAGCGGCGGCCTCGCCCCCGAACGAATCGGCCTGGGAGTACCTGTGGTACCGGGGGGATACGCCCGGCACCTTGTCGCCCATCAGCGGTGCGACTTCTTCCTCCTACACGGCGCCTATAGATTTTTATTCTCTGCCGGGCAGTCCTGTATCGAAATATTACCAGGTTCGGGTGCGCGCTTATAATAGTTGCGATGTACTTACCACCGTGTTGAGCAACGTAATAGAGATCGTTGGCGGCAATCCGCCGGCGATCACTATTTCACCGCAGCCGGCCAGCCTGAACCGGGTGGACGGGCAGAACGGCAGCATGACGGTCGGCGCGACGGTAAGCGCGGGTACGCTCACCTATCAATGGCAGCGGTACGTCAGTGGCGCGTGGACGGACCTTTCGGGCAAGACGGGCACCACCCTGTCCTGGACGCCGGCCCTGTACGCGGATAGCGGTGACTACCGCTGCGTCGTGACGAATGTTATCGGCGCCAACCTGCCCTATTCCGTGAATTCCAACGCGGCCACGCTGAATGTGGCGCCGCCCATTGTGATCACGGATCATCCCATCGGCGCGAATCTGAACCTGGGACAAAACCACAGCATGTCAGTTACCGCCACGGTTGCTGCCGGCGTGTTGTCTTATCAGTGGCAACTGAATTCCGGGCTCGGATTCCAAAACATCAGCGGCGCCACCGGCAGTACTTACGATATTAATGGCGCTCAGCTGTCTGACGGAGGCGCCTATCGCTGTGTGGTTACCAACACCCTTGCGCCGCACAACCCGTATTCGGTTACTTCCAACAGCGCAATCGTTGTGGTCAGTTCGGGCGAGGTGTTCCGCGTGGACAAGACCGCGACCGGTGCGGGTACCGGCTTGACCTGGGCGGACGCCTTTACCACGATACAGCCAGCCATCAATGCCGCCTTTGCCGCGGGCGGCGGTGAGGTATGGGTGGCCGGCGGCACGCTGGCAAGCCCGGTGGTATATAACGAGCCGCGCACGGAACTTTGGGGCGATCCTGGTTATACCGGGTCCCTCGTGATGAAGGACAATGTGGCCTTGTACGGCGGCTTCCAGGGGTGGCGCGGTGGCGCGGGCATTCAGGAAACCAGCCGGCTGCAGCGCAACCGCAACAATTGGGCCGCCATTGACGGCAGCACCTCCCGCGCCGGCTCGCCGGCATATCATGTGGTCGCGTTCGGGAAGAAAACAAGCGCTACCGTCGGCGCCGTGCTCGATGGATTCATCATTCAGGGCGGCAATGCCTCTGGTGTGGCGGGCAATTACCACACCTGGCGCGGCGGCGGTATTTATAACTGGCTGTCAACGCCCCTTATCTCGAATTGTTATATTCGCAACAATACGGCCGCAATCAGCGGCGGTGGTGCTGCAAATGAATCCAATGCGACCTTCGAGGCCAATGCGGTATACACCAACTGTGTCATTTCGGGCAATACGGCACAGCGTGTGAGCACGGAAAATGCGAGTCCGCCCAACCCGGCGCGCGGCGGCGGCGGTGTGTTCAACAACAGGTGCAGCCCCGCTTTCGTCCACGTGACCTTGCTGAATAACATTACGGGGACCGCGGGCGCGCTACCGCTTGATCCCGGACCGGGCTATTTCCCGAACTATGGCCTGGGCAGCGGCGCCATGTATACCTGGGGCGATTATGAAGGCACAGCCGCGCCGACGATAGTGTCTTCGGTGGCCTGGGGCAATACGGGCACGGTTGGTATATTAAGTGATGAGTCGGGCGAATCGTCCACAACGATCACCTATAGCGATATACAAGGCGGTGTATACCCGGGCACGGGCAATATCAGCGCCGACCCGCTATTGGACGCGGACGGCGTACCGGCGGCGGGTTCTCCGATCCTGGATGTGGCTGACCCGGCCGATGCCACGGCCGATGATATTATCGGTACGACACGTCCCCAGGATACGGGCTTTGACATGGGCGCCTATGAATACCTGGTCGCCTTGCCGCCGGAGATTTCCTGCCTGCCCCTGTCCATTGACCTGACGGTGCGTACCAGTTTCGATTCGTCGGTGAATTCCGATGATGCGCTGGCCGCTTATGATGCGATTAATTCGACCATTTACAATCCGCCCGCAACCTTGCAGCTCGAAGACAAAACCTTTAGCTGTGCCGATATCGGAACCAGTTCCATTCTATTGACCGCCACGGACGCCCTCGGCCTGCAGGGCAGCTGCACGGCCACGGTGACCGTGACGGAATCGGAGCCGCCGGTCGCCGCGTGCAATCCGCTGACGGTCTACCTGAACAGCAGCGGCAGTTACACGTTGACGCCGGCCGATATTACGTCCCTTTCCACAGGCAGTACGGACAATTGCGCCATAGACACCGCAGCAACAACAGTGACGCCGGACACGTTCTCGTGCGCCAACCTGGGCGCGGCCGTGAATGTGACGGTGACCGTATACGATACGGTGGGCAATTCCGACTCGTGCATGGCCGCGGTGACGGCGTTGGATACGCTCGCGCCAACCGCCGTGTGCAATCCTATTACCCGTTCCCTGGATGGGTCGGGTGCATACACGTTGACCTCGGGCGATATTACAGCGTTGTCCGCAGGTAGTTCGGATAATTGTGCATTGAACGACGGTGCGACAACAGCGAGTCCGGATTCGTTTACCTGTGCGGACCTGGGCGCCAATTCGGTGACGGTAACCGTGTTTGATACGTCGGGCAATTCGAGCTCGTGCACGGCGACCGTGACCATACAGGATACAACAGCGCCGGTCATCACAGTGACGGGTTCGACCACCATGAACCTCGAATGCAACCTGGGCACCTATGTGGAGCCGGGCGCGACGGCCACCGACAACTGCAGTGTGGGCACGCCCACACCGAGCGGTACGGTTGACACAAGCACGGTGGGCACCTACACGATCACCTACAACGTGACCGACGGCGCGGGCAACAGCGCCACGCCGAAGACTCGCACGGTGAATGTATTCGACGGTACGCCGCCGATTATCACCCTGCTGGGCGATCCCGAAGTGAACGTGGACATGGGCGATCCCTACACCGACGCCGGCGCCACGGCCCTGGACGTCTGCGAGGGCAACCTGACGGCCGCTATCGTGACGGTTAATCCCGTAAATACCAATATCCCGGGTACCTATCTGGTGACCTACAATGTTACGGATACTGAGGGCAACGTAGCCACACAGGTGGTGCGTACGGTAAACGTCATAGATACCAGCACGCCGGTGGTTACCAATGTTACCGTGACCACGGGCTGGACGGTGCTGGTTACGTTCAGCATGCCCATGGGAACCGGGGTGACCGATGCCTATAACTACACGGTGTCCGGGCCTGGACGAGGTAATTTGCCCTACAATCCGACCAGTGTAGTCCTCGACAGCGGCAACACCTATCTGTTGACATGGACGTCGGCCGAAATGTTTAACGCCGCCGATCTCACGATCACAGTGGATGCGAGCGTACAAGCGGCAAACGGCAATCCCATGGGAACGCCGAACTGGGGCACCCACGTGGGCGGCTCCATCGGTGTGGCGCCGACGATTACCGCCTGTCCGGCCGACCGCAATGTGAATCTGGGCGCCAGCTGCACGGCGACGGTGCCGAATCTGTTGGCGGAATTCACGGCCACGGACAATGTCACGCTTCCCGCCAACCTGGTGAAATCCCAGAATCCCATCGCGGGCAACCCCTTGTCACCCGGTATCACCGTGGTTACGCTCACCGTGACGGACGAGGCGGGCAACGCCTCCACCTGTGAGACGGAACTGAATGTGGCCGACCGTACGGCGCCAACCATCACGAGCTGTGCCTCAAACCAGACGGTGAGCGCGAATGCCTCCTGCCAGGGGGTTGTTCCTAGTTTCACCGGTGTGACGGCCACGGACAACTGCACCGCTCCAGGCAGCCTGGTCATTACCCAGTCGCCGCTTGCGGGCGCGACCGTGCCGCTGGGCAATACCACGATCACCATCACCGTGACGGATGAGGCGGGCAACGCTACGACGTGTACGGCCACACTGACGGTGAACGATACCACCCCACCGGTATTCACCACGCCGCCCTCGAACCAAGGCGCCAATGCCGACGGCTCCTGCCAGGCCACAGTGCCCAATTTCACCGTCGGCGTTGTCGCTACGGATAACTGCACGGGTAGCCCGATATTAACGCAATCACCCACCGCCGGCTCCACGGTGGGCGTGGGACCGCATACCATCACGGTCAGGGCGACCGACAGTGCCGGCAACTTCAGTACGGCCACGGCTACGTTTACGGTGAGCGACACGACGGCCCCCGTGATTACCACCTGTGCGCCGAACCAGACGGTGAGCGCGAATGCGTCCTGCCAGTACGCCGTGCCGAATTTCACGACCGGCGTGGTGGCTACGGACAATTGCACCGCTGCAGGCAGTTTGATCAAAACCCAGGCGCCGACGTCGGGTACGATGGTCGGTACCGGCACGCATGTAATAACAATAACCGTGCGCGATGCCGCGGGCAATGAAAGCGCCTGCCAGGCGACGTTAACCGTGAATGATACAACGGCACCGGTTATCACGACCTGTGCGTCCAGCCAAACCCTGTCAGCAAATGTAAACTGCCAGGCGGCGGTGCCCAACATGACGGGCGGCGTGGTGGCGACGGACAACTGCACCCCATCGGGCAGCCTGACCATTACCCAGGCCCCGACCGCCGACACGATTGTCGGGACAGGCGTGACCACGGTTACCATTACGGTTCGGGATGCCTCTAATAACAGCGCAACGTGTTCGGCAAACCTGACCGTAAACGATACGACGGCGCCGGTCATCACGACCTGTGCGCCGAATCAGACCATACCCGCCGGCGCAAGCTGCCAGGCCGCCGTACCGAATGTCACCGGTGGCGTGGCGGCAACAGACAATTGTACCGCTGCGGGCAGTTTGACCATTACCCAGTCACCGAGTGCCGGCACGATGGTCGGCGCCGGTACGCATACCATCACAATCACGGTGCGCGATGCGGCCACTAATCAGGCCTCCTGCACCGCCACCCTGACCGTGGAAGATACCACCACCCCCGTAATTACCACTTGTCCGTCTGATGAAACAGTTTCCGCCGGGCCTACTTGCTCCGTAAATCTGCCTGATTTCACGGGCAGTGTTGTGGCAAGCGATAATTGCACCCTGGCGGGCAACCTGCTTATCACGCAAGTGCCGACCGCAGGTACCGCTGTAAGCACAGGCGATCATCTGGTAACCCTTTACGTCGAAGACGCCGCCGGTAATGAGACGTCGTGCCAGCTGACCTACACGGTCGAGGATGTCACAGCGCCCGTGATTACCCGGAACGGTACCTCGCCGGTGACGGTGCAGTGCGGCAGCACGTATGTGGACGCGGGCGCCACCGCGACGGATAACTGCGACGGCGACCTTACAACGTCCATTAGTACCGTGAATCCGGTTAATACGGCGTTGGTGGGTTCCTACACGGTGACCTATAACGTGACCGACAGCGCCGGTAATCCCGCCACGCAGCGGACGCGCATGGTGAACGTCGTGGATACGACCGCGCCGGTAATCGGCACGTGTCCGCCGGACCAGAACATCGCTGCCGGTGCGAGTTGCCAGGCCGCCGTACCCGACTTCAGCGGCGGCGTGGTGGCGACCGATAATTGCACGCCCGCGGGCAGTCTGACGATTAGCCAGTCGCCGCTGGCCGGAACCATGGTCAGTGTCGGCACGCACACCATTACGATTACGGTGCGCGACGCGGCAAACAATGCCGCCACCTGTACGCCTTCTCTGACGGTTACGGATACGACAGCGCCGGTAATTACGCTGCTCGGCACCTCGCCCATGAGTCATACGGCGGGGTTGCCCTTCACGGACCCGGGCGTTTCGATCGCGGATAACTGTGATGCCGGCCTGACCCCTGTGGTAGGCGGCGATAGCATCAATGAAACGACGCCGGCGGGCACGTATCAGATTACCTATGACGTTACGGACACCGCGGGCAATCCCGCCTTGCAGGTAATCCGTATCGTCGAAGTTACGGATGCCCCCTTGCCCATGATTACCCTGAACGGCGACAATCCCATGACGGTGAATTGTCCCGCTGCCTATACGGATCCGGGGGCGACAGCCACAGAGGGCGACGCGCCCTATGAAGCGCTGACGGTTACGGTTACGATACCATCGGCGCTTCAGCAGCCGGTGCCACCGCTCGGTGACTACCAGGTTGTTTACGAGGCGCAATCGGTGCGGTATCCCGGCGCGTCGGCCAGTGCAACGCGTACCGTATATGTTGTGGATACGGTGAACCCGGTGATTACCGTATGCGCGTCCAACCAGCAGATCAGTACGGGCGCCGGATGCCTGGCCGCCGTGCCTGATTTCACCGGCGGTGTGACCGCCACGGACAACTGCAGCGATCCGGGCAGCCTCGTCATTACCCAGTTGCCGGCCGCCGGTACGGAAGTCGGACCCGGCGATCATACGGTCACGATCACGGTACGGGATGAGGCGGATAATACGGCTGCCTGCACGGCTACCCTGACCGTGGTGGACAGCACCAATCCGCAGATCATCAGTTGCGCCTCCGACCAAAGCGCCGAAGTGGATGGCAGTTGCCAGGTAGCGGTGCCCAACTTCACTGCCGAAGTTGTCGCCGCTGACAATTGTACTGATGCCGGCGCCCTGGTCATTACGCAGGATCCGTCTGCGGGCGCCACGGTGGATGCAGGTGTGCATACGGTAACGATTACCGTGGAAGACGAAGCGGGTAACAGCGCCACATGCCAGGCCCTGTTTACCGCGGAAGATGTGACTGCGCCGGTGATAACCACCTGTGCGCCGAATCAATCCGCCATTACCGACGCAAATTGCCAGGCGGCCGTGCCGGACTTCACCGCCGGTGTTGTCGCCTCTGACAATTGCACCGCGCCGGCAAGCCTGGTCATTACCCAGTCCCCCGCCGCGGGCACGTTGCGCGGTCCCGGCACCTATACGGTGACTATTACGGCACGGGATGAAGCCAACAATCCGACAACGTGCGTGGCGACCTTTACCGTGACCGATGAGACCGATCCCGTGATCACGAGCTGCGCGCCAAACCAGACGGCCTATGTGGGCGTGGATTGCCAGGCTGCGGTGCCCGACTTTACCGCGAACGTTGTTGCGACGGACAACTGCACCCTTCCGGAGAATCTGGTGATCACCCAGTCGCCGCCTGCGGGCAACATACGGGGAGTCGGTAGTTATACGGTTACCATTACGGTGGCCGACGGGGCCGGTAACACGGCCACCTGTACGGCAACCTTGACCGTGGAGGACAATACGGATCCGACACCGGCCGTGTATCCGATTGCCTGCAATCTCAGCGGGGCCGGCGACTATAGCCTTACCAACGACGATCTGAACCTCCTGGCCGGGACCACTACCGATAACTGCGGCATGGACCTCAGCCTCACCACGGCGGCGCCGGATACCTTCGACTGCGCCGACGTGGGGGTGAATACCGTGACGTTGACCCTGTGGGATATCCACGGCAACAGCGTGGATGCTTCGGTCTCTGTCACCATAAACGATGTAACGCCTCCGTTAATAACACTGAACGGCGGCAACCCCATGTCCCATACGGAAGGCCAGCCCTTCACTGACCCGGGCACCACGGCGGTGGACAACTGCGATGTAACGGTTGCTGTGACGGTCGGCGGGGATGTGATTAACGAGACCACGCCGGCCGGTACCTACACCATCACTTATGACGCGGTTGACAGCGTCGGCAATCCTGCGGCCCAGGTCACGCGCACGGTGGAAGTCACGGATGCGCCGATACCGGTGTTGACCGTCCTCGGCGATGATCCCGTTACGCTGGAATGCCCGGAGGTCTACGCGGACGCGGGCGCCACGGCAGTGGAAGGCGACGACCCGCTTGCGGATATCACCGCCTACATCGTGACCACCATACCCGCCGGGCTCCTGGCAGGCGAGGTCGGTGATTATATCGTTACCTATGAGGTTACTTCGCCGGCATACGGTACCAGCGCCTCCGGCCAGCGCACCGTGCATATTGAGGACAACAGCACCCCGGTGATTACGCTGACGGGTGAGGCGGCGCTTACCGTGGAATGCGGGACAGCCTACACCGACGCCGGCGCCACGGCTGCGGATGCTTGTGACGGCACCTTGACACCGGACGCAACCGGTACCGTCAATACGAGTGTACCGGGAGAGTATAGTATTACCTACACGGTGTCGGACGGCGCGGGCAACGCGGCCACGCCCGTTATACGCACGGTGACCGTGGCCGACACCCTGCCGCCGGTCATTACGCTGCTGGGTGATGACCCCGTCCAGCTAGACGTAGGCGAGGCCTACATTGACGCCGGAGCCACGGCTGCGGATGATTGCGACGGCGACCTGACCACGGAAATCGTAGTGGTCAACCCGGTGGATACGAATACGGTAGGCGCCTACCTGGTGACCTATAACGTGACCGACGGCGAAGGCAATGTCGCTGAAGAAGTGACGCGCCTGGTGAAGGTGGGCACGGTGATTGATGTGGTCTTCGACCCCGATCCGACACCCGCCTTCCTCCGCCTGTACAAGGATGCGGATCCTGCAACGTTGACCGCGACCTATACGGGTGGTACCGATGTTACCGGGCACCGTTGGTTCCGCAATGGCTCCTCGGTGAGCCCGCTGCAGGCGCCGTCCGTTGGTGTGCCGGTATCCCTTACGGTGTATCCGTCCTCCCTGAACGGCACCTATACCTATGAACTGTACGTGTATGACTCGTATTTCCCCGAACCCTTTGTATCCGCTCCGGCCGTGGTTGAAGTGGCGGCGCCGCTCAGCGTCGGTACCCTGGAAGACGTGGAACTGACGGAAGGCATGCTGCATAACTGGAGTGTCTCCGTGACTGGCGGCTTTGATCCGCTGGCGTACGCGTGGCAGCACAACCTGGACGGCACCAAGGCCTTCGTGAATATCATGGACGGTGCTTTCGGCGCCGGGTCCTTCAGCGGTGCTGATACCGACACGCTGACCATCAACTTCACGATGGCCATGGCCGGTCAGTACCAGGTCGTGGTGACCGACGACAATGGATCTTCCGTCATTGCCGGTCCGGCCGACCTGACCGGCAAGACCGGCTTGCCGGTGTCGGGCGCGCTGGCGATGACCCTCCTGGTAGTTGCCACCTCGCTCGGCGGCGCCATGGCGCTCCGCAAGCGCAGGTAACGCCGGGGTCGATTCACCCGGACCTTGAATAAAATAGGGCCGCCGGTTCGCAAGGGCCGGCGGCTTAAATAATACGCTCTTCCTCATTCTGAATTCAGAGGAAGTCTGTTTCTTCTTTTTTTAGTAAAGTTGCCTGTATTGCAGATTTTGCGGCTATGCCATCAACGCCCAAACGAACGCAATCAGTATTGTTTTGCGGACGTAACCGACCGTAAGTGGAATTCAAACACCCCACGGCGCGCGGATGGGCCGGGTCAGACGCGCATTGGCTTCGTCGTCCTTGATAAAGTGCTCCGCTACCGTGTCGTACTGGAGCGGGCGTTTCAGGCGAATGGCGATATCACTGATATGACAGAGGGCATCGCCGTTTACCGCCTCTTCAATGGGGGAGATGGGGTCTTTGCCCTCCCGCACGCTTTCCACAAAATCCTTCATGTGGTGACGGCTCTTATACAAGCGAATCTCATCATCCTTGATCTTGTCTTTGGCCAGTCCTGGCTTGGAGGCGGTGATATCATTCCGATTGACGGCCACCCAGCCTTCGGTCCCTTCGAAGGCGGTGCCGTGGCTGTCCGTCAAGCCGTACCGTTCGGTCCATGCCTTGGGCGCGGGTTCGGAGCGGTAATTGATTTCTAGCCCGGTGGCATACCGCAGGCTGATTTTCCACGACGTGGCCGTGTTGCAAAGCCCTGCTTCGGGAAACACGCCCGTACCCTCTACCATGACAGGAGCGTGCATCAAGGGACCCGCGCCCCACAGCGCGATATCCAGAGGGTGTATGCCCCATCCGGCGATGAAGCCCAGGGCATAGTCTTCTATAAACCACCACCAGGCGTTGGAATCCCGGTCTTTGGTGTAAGGGGTAAATGGTGCGGGACCCAGCCAGCGCTCATAATCCAGGTTGGCGGGTGCGGGTACCTGCTCGAGGGAACCGCCGGAAGAACTCGCCGGCGACCAGACGTTGATAGTCTTTAAGTCGCCAATACGCCTGTTGCGGACCAGTTCGCAGGCTTGCAGAAACTTGGCATCAGACCGCTGCTGCGTGCCGAATTGAAACACGGTCTTGTGGTTGCGGACGGCGGCGCACAGGGCACGATTCTGTTCCATACTGACCGACAGCGGCTTTTCACAATACACGCCTTTGCCCGCCTTCGTCGCAGCCAAGGAATGGAGCGCATGCCAGTGGTCGCAGGAAGCAATCACGCAAGCGTCAATATCCTCCCTTCCAGTGATGTGCTCATGCTCTAAAAAAGCGGCACAATCCCGGTTCCCATAATAGTCGTTCACCATCGCGAGCGCCTTCTCGCGGCGGTCTTTCTTCACGTCACAAACAGCGACCACCTGGGCACCCTTTTGCTGCAGCATTGTCTCCAGCAGATAACCGCCCCGGTCTCCCACGCCGATACAACCCACCACCACGCGATTGCTGGGCGCGGTGGCGCCAGCCAGTCCCAACGCGGAAGAAGGGATTATCGTGGGAAATGCGGTGGCAACCGCACCGGCAAGAGAAAAACGGCCGAACTCTCTGCGTGTCAGGGTATGGGGCTTATCCATGATGCTGTATTCCTTTTTCCGCCAACGGGGAACTGGGGATAATGGTATTCTGTTGATACCTCAACGTATATTTCCTTAAACAGACTACTTTTCATAGTCTGTGACAAAGCACCTTATAGTATCACACCCCGTTTGTATTTGCCTCTCACAAAACATTGTGTTCACAAACATTACGAAGCCAGTTTCAAGAATGCCATATTCGTTGTGGGCAAAGCCCACGTTAGGCAGTGCCTGAACTTATCCATCCGTTTCCTTGTCTTCAAAATGAAGCTGGGTGTCATAAATAATTGTTCCTGCAATCTGTCCAATAATCCACGGCCAGTCGGGACCATCAAGGGGACAACTGTAATTGGCAAGCCAATAAGAATTTTCGTCAAGTGCCACAATGCCGGCAAAGGCGGTATCCCCTTTTGATGGAAAATCCAAAACCGGTAACAATGCCATTTTTGTTGTGTCCAGCCGGTACAGGGTCGTTCGTTTCCGAGTCAAGGAATAGCGGAGCATCCACCATCCTCGCTGCCAGGCCTTGGGCAGCCAATCGGCGCCCGATGCGAACGGACCTGCCACATTGCGCCGGGCAATAACATAGAACTCCGCTCCGTGCCGGAACATGAGTGCCGAATCATATTTTTCATCCGTATGCGTACAGGTCCACCGTGACAAATCATATTTTGAGGCACGGCATACAAGGGCGCCACCCGTTTCTAGTCGCACGGTTGCGTACAGGTTACCCTCTGCATCGAAGCAAAATTCCCCTTCCTCGGCGCTGACCCTATCCACCTGCGGATTTTCTGAAATGGGCTGCCATTCATAGCCGTCCCTGGAAACCAGCAGCCGCAGGTCCCCGGGACGATCGCCGGTGGTGTACAATCCGGCGCCATAATAAACGGACATATACGCGGTATCGCCAAAGGTCCGAAGTCGCCAGACGACATAACCGGGTTTGTATACAGGCGCGGGCTCCGTCCAGCCTTCCTCCTCTTTGAAGGTGGTAACATAAATCTGTCGGGGTTCAAACTTCAACGGATGTGTTCCCCCTTGAAAAAAATACAAAAACAGGGTGTCCTGAAATACGAGAAAACGAGGTTCGCGAAGGTCGCATCCCAACTGAAATTCCCCTGCTTTTTCCCAGGATAGTCGGTCGGCAGAACGCAATATCACCAGCCGCGTCTTTTCTGAGGCGAAATGGGTCGGTGCCGTGCGAAAAGCAATGTAAAAATATTCCTGATAGTGCACTACGTCCAGATTATTATTCGCGGCCATGACCGCAAGATCTTCCGGCAGACCGGGTCCCGGAACCAGTGTACGCCACGGATCATAATGGATATTTTGGGCGGCCTTATTGTCGAAGGAAACAGGACTTGCCATGGAGACGAGTGTAATTACTAGTCCTGAGATTCCGCACACGAGAATCACCAGAAGTATAAATAACGCCAGCCCAATCCGTTTCAGACAGGACAGTACATGTCGCCGTTTTTGTTGCATCGTACTTCCTTGCGCTGTGACTAGACCTACAACAGGATACAGGTCTCCCCCATTTTACACGACGATTAGTGCGTTTCGACACAAAATCTCCATCGTGAAATTGATTACTCCCCCTCTTCAAGACAAGGCGTTAATGAACCGAAAAAGGCCTTATCTTTTTGAATGATATACACGGTTTTATGGCAGACATTGCATTGCGCCATGCCTCCGTGTCCGATATTCGTTTCGAACCTTATAAAGGTGCTGCAAAACGGGCAGGAAATACTTCTCGCCTCTTTCTTGTAGTAATCCTGCAGGATTCGGTCCACCCGCCCCGCTTTGTAGGCGCGTTCCAAGGCATCCACGATCATCGGATCAAATTGCGTATTCTTGCCTTGAATCACTTCCTGCAGGGCGGTTTCGGGAGCCATACCTTTGCGGTAAGGACGCGTGCTGGTCATCGCATCGAAGGCATCCGCCACGGCAATGAGCCGTCCTTCCACAGGGATATCCTCTCCCTTAAGGCCATAAGGATACCCCCGTCCGTCCCAGCGTTCATGATGATAAAGGCAATAGGGAATGATGGGGTGCAAAAATTTTACATCTCGCAGCAAATCCGCTCCGCGTTCCGGATGCACTTTCATCTGGGCGAATTCGGCCTCGGTCAGCCGGGATGTCTTTGCCAGAATGGCATTATCCACGGCTATCTTACCGACATCGTGCAGCACGCCCCCCTTCTGGACCTCATTTATTTTCCCCTCATCCCAACCCAGGTCCCGTGCAATTTCCATGGCAAAATTGGTAACGCGCCACGTATGCCCTACGGTGTAGTGGTCACGTAATTCAATCGCGTTGGCCAGAGCGACCAGGGTGTCCTGGTAGGCTTGCTCCAGTATCCTTAAAAAACGCGCATTTTTTATCGCCGTTGCCGCCGAACCGGCAAGGGCGACTAACAGTTCCAGGTCGTTATTCGTGAAGGCGCCGCTTTCGCCGTGGTTATCCACATAAATTACGCCCAGCCTTTCTCCCCTGTGTGTCAAAGGCACGCACATGGCGGACGAAATATTTTCGGCAATAATGCTTGCTCCCGAGCCGAAACGTGAATCCTTCGGGGCATTGCTGGTAATAATAGCCTCCCCGTTGTCATAACACCGATTGACGATAGTCGAACTGACGTGAATTTTCGCGCCAGACGCCGCGCTCCGCACATATTCCGCTGAAAGTTCCCCGCTTTCCTCGTCTGTAAGAAGGATAAGACCGTTGTGCGCGGGAACGAGAGCGAAAATCTGCCCCATGATGGTATCGTACACCTTATCCATGGAATGTTCGCCGGCAATAATCTGGTTGGCCGCATAAACGGCTTGAAGCCGTTTCTGAATCTGCCGCAATTCCATGGCGGTACTGGATTCGCCAGGTTCTTTAAAGAAAGTGCGGTAAACATTTTCAGCGTTTTCTGCCTCCAAGGTACTGGGATGTACGTCTTGAAGCATCATCGCCGATGACTCTTTTGGCGGCTGTCGGGAATCACAAACCGCTTCACGGAACTGAATTTGCTGCCTTCCGATCCGCACAATATCCCCGTCGTCCAGACGTTGGTTATCGACCCGCAACGCCCCGACATAAACACCGTTGCCGCTGCCCAGATCATCGACGTAAATACCATCCGCTTCCTCGTGGATACGGGCATGCCTCCTTGACACCTGCAAATCATCGAACTGCAGGGTGTTTCCCGCCTGGCGTCCGATAGATACCTCGCCCTCTATCGGTATAGTGCGCCCCTTTTCCTTTCCGGACAGCAATATCAGGTGCGCTTTGTTTGCCATGTCAGGTGTTCCTTCACTAACGAAAAGGGTCAGGGACAAACGTCCATGCCACTACTTTCTTTCCTGCCGGTATGCGGCAGCACAGACTTCACTAAAACACCTGAATAAGTTCTTTTATTCAAAATCTTTATGCGTGCTTGCGTACCGCGCGCAAGCACGCTTTACTGCACGGCATCTTTACCTGAAGCCAGCGCCGCCATTTCACTTATAAATGATACCGTCCACATGAGACCTTCTTTAAGTTCCACTTTTGGTTTCCACCCCAGTTCCGTCGCCGCCAGGCTTCCGGAAATATAAATGCCTTGAATCTCACCAGGGCGCAATGGCTTCAACACGGGCTTGCCGGAAAAGCCGGTCAATTCGGCAATGATATCGTAGAGTTCCTTAACGCTTACCGGCTTGCCGGAACCAAGGTTCATGGTTTGATGGTTTCCCCTTTCCAGCGCCAGCAGGTTGGCCGCCGCGATATCCGAAACATAGACATAATCGCGAAATGCTTTCCCATGGCCGTACAACGTCGGTGTTTCTCCCGCAAGCATCTTTCCCGCAAGAATCGAGCACACGCCCGCTTCCCCGTCAGGGTTTTGACGGGGCCCGTAAACATTGGGATAACGAAAGATGGTGTATCCCAGTTTGTACATGCGCGAAAAAAGCATGACATACTGTTCCACACAAAACTTACTGGCACCGTAAGGACACTCCGGTTTGGGCAGGCAGCCTTCCTCCGCGGGGAGATGTTCCGGAGAACCATAAATGGCGCCCCCCGTCGAAGAGAGAATAAACTTCTTGACTTTATACTTTACGGACAATTCCAGCAGGTTAATCCCGCCCCGGATATTAATTTCTGCGTCATACATAGGATCTTCAACGCTTTTACGAACGTCAATTTGTGCAGCGTGGTGGTTCACAACGTCAATGGCGTGCGCATCAAAGATTTCATCCAGCTGACGCGAACGGACATCGAGGTTGTAGAAAACGGCCGCAGGATTCAAAAAGTCCGGGTTTCCTGAAGACAAGTCATCCACAACAATGACCGAATGTCCTTTTGCAATATAGGCATCGACCACATGAGAGCCGATGAACCCTGCGCCTCCGGTGACCAGTATGGTGTGTTTAGCCATAGATACTTCTCCAAACAATGCTTACCAAGACAACATAATGCACATCCAGATGAAGTATACTTTATTCACCGGGGCCACTGCACAACAGTAACCTCGCTTTTTGTACCATCGACAGCAAAGCCCCCTCATGCTTTGGGTTTCATCTTCCAGGTGAAGGCGAGAAGAACGATTGCGGCCATCGTACTGGCGATGATGGTGACAATGACAAGCGCCCAAGCCTCCTCCTTCCCCCACAACGCGCCAAAATATTCCAGCATCCAGCCGAACCCCTTGGCTTGCACGGTGCGGCCGATATACCCGAACAGCCCTATCAGCCCCGCTGCCGTGCCGATTGCTTTCTTGCCCGTCAGATCCAAGGCGATAATAACGATGAGATTAATCACCGGATATATGAAAAGACCGATGAGGCTTAGCAACAACATATCAAGCCACAGGAAACCCGGAGGCGTAAATATCATGGCGGCAAACGCCGCAATAATCGGTATCAGGCATAACACACATACCATGCCCCGGCGCCCTCCGATAAGGTCGGAAAACCACCCGAAAAGAATCGTGGATGGAATGCCGCCGAAATTAATGACCATAACACCCAATCCCCCGCCAACCACAGTGGCTTCCTTCATTTCCCTTAAGTACATCGCGCCCCAGTCGAGCATGCTGTATCGGGTAATATAGGCGAAAAAATTCGCGAAGGCGAGGAGCCATACATATTTGTTTTTTAAAACATAATCGAACAGCAGTTCACGTGTTCCAAGTTCGCGTTCCGCCTCTTCCGACGTCATAACGCCCTCAGGAAAATCGTTCTTATACACTTCAATGGGCGGCAGCCCCACCGATTGCGGCGTGTCGCGCAAGCGTATTAGCAGGTAGAGTGCTGCAATGGCCGCAAGCGTGCCCGGCACATAAAAGGCATACTCCCAACCACCCCAATATTGCATTGCCCATGCCGCGAGATACCCGGTCACACCTCCACCCAGATTGTGCGAGGTATTCCAGATACTGAACATGAGCCCTCGCTCCTTCTCACTGAACCAATGCCCTTGCGAACGGCCGCAGGGCGGCCAGCCCATGCCCTGTATAAACCCGTTTACGGTCCATAACAAAAGATGTATGGGGAAACTGGCCATGCTCCCGAAAATAAAATTAATCAGGGCCGTTGCCAAAAGGCCGAACGCCATAAACGTGCGCGGATTACTGCGATCGGACACGGCACCCATAACGAACTTGCCCACACCATAACTGATTGCGCTCACCGCAAGCAGACTGCCGATATCCGAGTGGCTGTAGGACAACGCGGTTTCCATGTCTTTCGCCACCACCGACAAATTGTTACGCACCAGGTAAAAGGCCGCGTATCCGATAAAGGTGGATTCCATGATACGCCAGCGGTACCGGGGATATAAGCGTTTTACCTCGTCATCAGGCAAACGGGATATATGAGCCGCAGGCGCGAAAATGCGGCGTACAATATTCATAGCCAACTCCTTTTTATTTCCGTCCGGAAGATGGTCGTTACAGTCATACTATGCTTCCAGACATAGATAGATACGAACCAGGTTCGCACCTTAAAACAATACCGAGGCCTTTTGAAAGAGTGTGTACGGAAAGTACCTTTGAAATCCCTTTTAATTACACGAATTACTTCGCTTTACTCTCCATGGCATAGCATACCTTTAAGCGTCATTGCGAAAGAGGAAAAGCAATCTTACTTGCTGAACACGCCTTTGACTACACTAGACCATGACTCAAAACCACAATCATGATATGTGTTTGAGACTACATGCAATAAAATAAAGCAGTAGAATACCATGCTCGTATATTTTGCGGATTTTAATGCGGGGAATCAACTTGTTTTCCAACGGCATAATAACGAGATACTGACGCCCCTAAAAGTACTTCCTAACTGCGTACCAGAGAATGTCTATTGCATCCGGTAGCATCCAGCGAAGAAAGAGGCTGTTCTTTTTTGCTTTGTGAGGTATCAGCGCTACGGTTTGTATTTTTTCATCGCTACCCTTCCCCATCGTTTACAATACCTTTTCTATTCGTGGGCTGGTGGCAAATCCAAGCGCAGGTATCAATGGACAGACGCATTGGCATCCGCGCCAGTAGCGATGGTTACCGTGCCGGCTACCGGAGAAATTTTTATGGAACTCATATACCCGGTATGGTCACTTAGCCAAAATGTTTTTCCCGCTTCATCGACTTTTTCATCAATGCTGACTGTTTCCAAAGTTTCAAAATTATAGTGTCCACTGTTGGCGGCGAAGATATGGTCAATCCGGGAATCTTGGACCATCATGCGCCGAAGACCGGCATCATTTACGACAGTCTCGTAGTCTGCTTTTCCAATGCTGCAATTCATATCCCCTACCAAAAACGCAGGCGATACACCGGTTCTGGAGGCGTTCATAAAAGCGGCAAGTTCCCTCATCTGGCTGCAACGCACTTCAAGATAAGCGGCGCGTCCGTAACCTGCCTGAGCGTGCGTGTTGTAAAAATCAAGTATCCCGGCAGGCGTTTCAATGCGTGCCAAGGCGACGCCCTTGCCCGCCCAGTAATCGCCTTCCCAAATGCGGTGTGCAGGACCGGAACCGCTGAACCGGTGGAAGAAAACCTCACGAATCGGCCATGCGCTGCAAATCAGCAGCCCACTGCCTCCCACACCACTGGAATAATATTGATGGTGATGAAGCCGGCTTGATTTCAGAGCATTTAGAAGCACGCTACGATCCTGTTCAATGAAAGACTCCTGAAAGCCTACGATGTCCGGGTCAAGGTCCGTTAATACCCGCGCAATATGCTTCATGCGCTGGGGACGATTGGCGCCGACTACCCACAAGTCCTGAATATTGAAAGTCACTATTTTTACCGTTAACGTCTCTCTGAGGACAGGCGGTTTCTGTGAAAGGAATGTGCTGTTTTCAAATTCCGTGTTGATGCCGACTTCGTTATTCAAATGATAAAGCACGAGAATAAATACAGCGACACCGCTTACAATGATAACTATCGTAGCCAAAATGATTTTCAGGGCAGTTTTCATAGATATTTTCCTTAGATTTTCTGGGTTGATTTTTTAGAGACAGAGGTATCCTTTGAATCTTTTTTTGACTATCCCTATTCATTGGTCCTAGAATAGAAAACATGAAATGTCCCTGTTGTCAACATATTCTGTTCTCCATTGAATATGAAAAAATCGAACTGGATTACTGTGATTCATGTCATGGTATTTGGCTCGATGCCTATGAGTTAGACATGCTCCTGAGCGACCACACACTGACTGTGGGCTTTCTTACCGCAGGTGACCCTATGACAATAAAAGGGGAAAAGAAACGACTTTGCCCGATTTGTGACTCTCCTATGAACAAATTGGTTACAGGCGGAACGAAACCTGTCGTCCATGATGAATGTCCAATGGGGCATGGAACCTGGTTTGATAGTAATGAACTGCTCAATATCATTGAACAAGGTTCCGACATGGGGCCTGATGCTGCATTGTTAACCTGGTTACGGTCTCTTTTTCCGGAGCCCCAGGCAAACCGTCCCGACTGCTGAGTCGGTAACAAAGGAACCTCACATGACTATCTTGATTGTCGCTGGCGCTATTCTGGCCGTTGTATTTCTCTGGGTTGCGGGTGTCTATAACAAACTTGTACGCCTGATGAACGCCGTCAAGAACGCGTGGGCGCAAATCGATGTCCAATTAAAGCGCCGCCACGACTTGATACCAAATCTTGTGGAAACGGCCAAAGGCTACATGCAGCACGAACGGGAAACGCTGGAAAGTGTGGTAAAGGCGCGCAATCTTGCCCAAGGCGCTTCAGAAAAATCCGCCGGTCCCGCTGAGCAGGGAACCCTTGAAAGCGGCCTGAACAAGGCACTGAGTAATTTCTTCGTTGTGGTGGAACGTTATCCGGATCTGAAGGCAAACGAGAATTTCCTCGCCCTCCAGGAAGAGTTGAGTTCCACGGAAAACCGCATCAGTTTTGCTCGCCAGGCTTATAATGATTCCGTGATGACCTTCAACAATGCCGTTCAAATGTTTCCGGGCAACATAGTAGCCGGCGTGTTTAATTTCAGCAAAGCGGCTTTCTTCGAAGTCGATACCGCTGCCGAACGTGAAGTGCCCAAGGTTTCCTTTTCCTGAATACCCCGCATTCGTTCGGTCCGAGCGTTCCTTTCCGCCTCAGAATCGATGAGGTTGGTACTGTTTACTCTTGTGGATACCACATGGCATGTTTGAACTGATACGCGCGAACCGCCGAAAATCCCTGATCCTCGTTGTCCTGATGCTGGTGTTGCTGCTGTGCATCGGTTTTTCAATTGGGTTTTCCATTTACCCGGTCACAAACAGTTTTGTGATGGGCGGTTATCGCTATTTTGTGCCGATTGGCGGTCTGGTGGGCATGGGCATCGCTTTTTTGGTCTGGGGCGGACAGGCCCTTGCGGCGTATGCCTCTGGAGACCGCCTGCTTATGGCGGCCGCTGGAGCCAAGGAAATCAGGAAACAGGACCACCCGCGGCTTTTTAACATCGTGGAAGAAATGACCCTGGCCTCCCGCCTGCCTGCAACACCCAAGGTGTATATCATCGAAGATATGTCTTTGAATGCCTTCGCCGCGGGAAGAGACCCCAACCATGCATCGGTAGCGGTGACCCAGGGACTGCTGGGAAAACTTAACCGGGATCAGTTGCAGGGTGTGATAGCTCACGAAATCTCCCATATCGCGAACCGTGATGTCCTGTTCATGACCTTTGCGGGGATTATGCTCGGCGCTATCATTATGCTTACGGAACTTTTTCTAAGGGCCATGTGGTATTCCAATATACGGGGCTCGCGACGATATGGGTCCGGACGTTCAGACCGGAATGACGGCCTTTTTCGCATAATCCTCCTGGTCGTTGCGCTGGTGCTTGCCATTGTGGCGCCTCTGCTGGCGCAATTGCTCTACTTTGCCTGTTCCCGGCAACGGGAATATCTCGCCGATGCTGGCAGCGCCGTCTATACAAGGTACCCCGAAGGATTGGCGAGCGCGCTGGAAATCATCGCCGGCAATCCCGGCAGCAAAGAATCGGTCAGTAAGGCCATGGCGCCCATGTACATCATCAATCCCCTTGAGTCTCAGACCCGGTCGCTTTCCTCGCTGACCAGCACACACCCGCCGGTGGAAGAACGCATCCGCATACTCCGTTCCATGGGGGGCGGCGCTTCCTATACGGCTTACGCGAACGCGGCGGCTACGGTCAGCGGTGCCGGAAAAATTCATATTCCCACCGCAGCCCTTGCGGAAGAGCAGGCGGCCCTGGCCGTTGCAGGGACAGAACCTTCCCATAGGTCATTGGTGGGCGCCACGGCCCGCGGACCGCAGCCGGACCCTGGAGAACGCCAGCGTAGCAGGGAAGCCGGTGATCTTGTCCGCCGGATGAATGGGTTTCTTTTCCTCCAGTGCTCCTGTGGACTTAAAATGAAAGTGCCGCCCGCGTATACCAGACCGACGGTTAGATGTCCCCGCTGTAATCATATTCACGCCTTGGACTGAGTTTCCCTTCCCCCCTGTTAATCCTGCGGCGCGGGTTGCATCCGGGGCAATGTGACGGTTGTTCCCCAAAAGAACAACAATCGGAAGCATCAGCCCAACGCCGTGCCATTCGTTCTCAGTTTTATTACGGGCATATGCCTTCACGTATATGGTAGAATTGCTGCGTTCCAAGGGGCAGTCTTCCCCGGGGCTTAGGGCTGCAAGCCTTTTATTTCATCCAAAGGAAAGCAAACATGACACGAATAGTTATCCTCTCTTTTTGGGTTGTGGCAACCTCGGTTATTTCCGGTTCTCTCGCATTCGCCCAAAGTGAAGCAAACACGTCCACGCTTACAACCCCCTCGGACCTTGCGGAATCCATTAAGGCCGCCGTGGGACAGGTCACTCCGGCACTGGTGCGCATAGACGTTGTTGAAGCCTATTACCGAAACGGACGGGAAATGAAATCCGAGGCTTCAGGATCCGGCGTGGTCATAACCCAGGAAGGACACATTATTACCAACCACCATGTGGCCGGCCACGCGAAGCAGTTAAAATGTGTCTTTTCCGACAAGTCGGAATACGGTGCGGAACTGGTCGGCACCGACCCGCTGACGGACATCTCCATCATTAAATTGCAGACAGACGGAACGAAAATATTTCCCGTGGTCCCCTGGGGCGATTCCGCCGCAGTACGCGTGGGCGATCATGTCCTAGCCATGGGAAGCCCACTTGCACTGTCCCAATCCGTGACCCTCGGCATTATCAGTAACACCGAAATGACCATGCCGGAATGGATGAGCCGTGACGGCGGCCTCACCATCGACGGCGAGGATGTAGGCGCGCTGGTGCGTTGGCTTGCCCATGACGCCCAGATTTTTGGCGGCAATTCCGGCGGCCCTCTGGTTAATATTCAAGGGGAAGTGGTCGGCATCAATGAGATCCGCCTCGGATTAAGCGGCGCCATTCCCAGCAACCTCGCCCGGGACGTAGCTGATGAAATCATCTCCAACGGAAAAATCCGTCGAGCCTGGGTCGGCATCATCGTGCAGCCCCGCCTGAAATCAGACATCCATGAATCCGGTGCCTTAGTCAGCAGCATCATTCCGGGCAGCCCTGCGGACTTGGCGGGACTGTCCTCGGGCGACCTCCTGTTGTCCGTAAACAACGTCCCGGTAGACATTCGCTTCCTGGTGCAAATTCCTGATTTTAATCTTTTGATTTCATGCCTTCCCATTGGGGACGCCGCCGTTTTCACCGTGGATAGAAGCGGGGAGAATCTGCAGGTCAATATCACCCCTGTCGAAAGGGAAACCTATGAACTGCAACAGTTCGAGCAGATTTACTGGGGAATTACGGTAAGGGACATGTCCTTTGTAATGGCCCAGGAACGGAAACGCAAAACCACAGAGGGTGTTTTGGTAACCTCGGTACAGTCCGGCGGGCCTGCAGGCGATGCCCGCCCCGATATTGAAGCCGATGATATCCTTGTCGAAGTCAATGGCAGACCGGTTACAAATGTCCAGTCCTTTCGTGAAATCACGGAGGAGTTGATGCGGGACAGTAAAGATCCCCGGCCCGTTCTGACCAAATTCGAACGTAAGAATGACCTGCTGCTGACCGTGGTCAAGGTGGGAGTGCGTCCCTTGACTGAACCGGGAATGGAAGTAAAGAAGGCCTGGCTGCCCGTGGAATATCAGGTCATCACCCGGGATATTGCGGAAGCACTGGGGCACCCGGATATGAACGGTTTCAGGATTACCCAGGTCTATGCGGATAGTACGGCCGCGCGAGCGGGCTTGCTCGAGGGAGACTTGATTGTATCCGTGGATGGAGACGCCATGACGGCTTCCTCCCCCGAGCATCATGAAGAATTATCGGCCCTCATTCGTCAATATGCTTCGGGCGATACCGTGGAGTTGGGTATCCGCCGCAACCAGGAGGAACTGAAACTCCCGGTAACGCTGAGTGAAGCGCCCAAACTTGCCCGGGAAATGAAAAAATATCAGGATGAAATTTTCGAATTCACCGTCCGTGATATTACGTTTTTCGACCGTGCCACCGAAAAATGGAAACTCGAACAGACCGGCGTGCTGGTCGAACAGGTATTACCCGGAGGATGGGCGGGACTCGGCCAACTTTCCGCCAGCGACCTGATTGTCGCCATCGATCAGCAGCCTGTCAACACGGTGGACGATGTGCGCGCTAAGATGACATCCATCACCGAATCCGCCCAGGCTTATGTGGTATTCAAAGTCCGACGCGGCATCCGTATCCTCTACCTTGAACTGGAACCCAAGTGGGATAAAGAATAAGCACATTCGCCATCCAAATCTATAGGGGGATATGCGGACAAAATACAGTGGAACGAGGCAGTCTGAGCGCCTTCTTTCTATGGCGGAGGCGTTGACTTATCTACCTTGATTTTCTATAATTGACCTAAACTTTCCCCAAGGGAAATGGCAATCAAAACCCCGCACGCACGGAAGGAGACTGTTTCATGGCGAACTTTAAATTAGGATTCATTGGCGCAGGTTTCATCGGCAAATTTCAGGCGAAAGCGGTCGCCCAGATTCGTGGTGTTGACCTTGCGGGCGTTTGCGCGCTGAAAGGCGCGGAAGAACTGGCCGCTCACGCCAAGAAAAACGACCTGGGCGATTGCAAGGTTTACGATTCCGTCGGAGAACTATGCAACCATGTGGATGCGGTGGCCATCTTCGCCCCTAATTTCGCGCGCATCCAGATTATGCAGGAGATTGTGGACGCGGTCAAAGCAGGCGCTCTCTTGAAAGGCGTAATTTGCGAAAAACCCCTTGGCCGCACCATTGCCGAAGCGCAACAGCTGGTGGATCTGGCCAAGGAAGCCAAACTGCCCACCGCCTATTTTGAAAATCAAATTCATATGAAGGGAATCCGCGCCCAGATGGAGCAACTCGCTCCGGTTCAAGCCACCATGGGTCCGCTGGGGCTTGCCCGAAGTTCGGAAGAACATTCCGGCCCGCACGAAGGGTGGTTCTGGGATCCCACAAAACAGGGCGGCGGCGTGCTCAGTGATATGGGTTGCCATTCCATTGCCGTCGGCTGGTATGTGCTGACACCTTATGGCAAACCGGCAACCTTTCTTGAACCCATTTCCGTCACCGCGGTAACCTCCCTTCTCAAGTGGGGCATCCCCAAGTACCGCGCCCAGTTGCTGGCGCGCATGGGCGTGGATTACAGCAAAACCCCCGCCGAAGATTTCGCCACGGGCATGGTTACCTTCAAAAATCCCGAGACGGGACAACTCGTCCAGGCTCAGTTTACCAATTCCTGGATGTATGACAAACAGGGGCTCCGGCTCCTGATGGATGGGCTTGGACCCGGCTACGCCTTTGAACTCAATTCACTGCGTTCCCCCCTCGAGGTATTCATCGGCGATGAAGCGGCCGAGGCGGTTGCGGACAGCGAAACAGCACTCGAGAAAGCAACCGCAAGCCGGGGACTGCTTACCGTGGAGACGAATGAAGCCGACCTGTACGGGTATGTGGATGAAATACAGGATGCCGTGGAAAACTTCAAACAGGGAAAGGACGGATTTTTAAATTTCGCCTATGGCATGGAGATCACCAGACTCTGCCAGGCGGCTTATTTATCCGCAGAGACAGGACAGACGGTGTTCCTTTCCGACCCAGCAACGCAGAGCGCACTGAAAACCTACAAATCCCTGATATCCCAGGGGCGGGGTGCGGAGATTTTACATCTCACCTGAAAATAACCCCCATGGTTCCTTTCACACATCCGAAATTAGAACGCGCCGTATCCCGACCCGGGGTCCGGCGCCCTTTTCTTGTATCTCGATGACCAGTCAGGGAAACCGCAGTCCTCATCCCCTGTTTCTCAGACTCGCTCGTTTGCGTACAGAACACGGTCATTGCTATGATATGGGGCAAGGCGGGAGTCTTAGGTGGGGGATATCACGGGTGGAAATTGTACTGACCTGGCAGGTTAAGGTGTAACAGCAAATCTATGAGTATACCCCAAGAACGAATACGTAATTTTTGCATTATCGCACATATCGATCATGGAAAATCCACCTTTGCCGACCGTCTGCTCGAATATACCCACGCCGTGGATGAACGCAAAATCAAAGAGCAGACGTTGGATACCATGGATATTGAGCGCGAGCGCGGCATTACCATCAAGTCCGTATCAGTCCGCATGGAATATAGCGCAGATGACGGGCAGTTGTACATGCTTAACCTGATTGACACCCCGGGGCACGTGGACTTCTCCTACGAGGTATCCCGTTCCATGGCAGCCTGTGAAGGGGCCCTGCTGCTGGTGGATGCCGCCCAGGGCGTGGAGGCGCAAACTCTTGCCAATGCTTACAAAGCCCTGGAGCAGAACCTGGAAATTATCCCCGTCATCAATAAAGTGGACCTTCCCGCAGCGGATGTTCCCTCCGTGCGCAGTCAAATAGAGGAAGTCATCGGCCTCCCGGCGGACGATGCACTGCTGGTCAGCGCAAAAACGGGATTGGGCACACGGGAGACGCTGGAAAGGGTTATCAAACTTATTCCGGCGCCTTCCGGAAAACTGCAGGCTCCGCTTCGCGCGTTGATATTTGACGCCGTCTATAATGTATATCGCGGCGTGGTGGTTTACCTGCGTGTCGTGGACGGTTCCATTGCTCCCGGCCAGAAAATCGTATTTATGGCCACTGGCGCCAGATATGAAGTCAGTGAAGTCGGTTCCCTGCATCCGGACATGGTGCCATGTGAAGGTCTGTCTGCGGGAGAAGTGGGCTATCTTATCTGCAACATTAAGACCTTGAAAGATACGCGAATCGGCGACACGGTCACCAGCGCGGACAAACCGGCCGAACAGGCTCTCCATGGTTATGAAGAGGTGAAGCCGGTCGTCTTTTCAGGCATGTATCCCGCCGTCGCCACGGACTATGATGAATTGCGCGATGCTCTTGAAAAACTGCAGCTGAACGACTCCTCTTTCCAATACCATGCGGACAGTTCAGACGCCCTGGGTCTGGGATTCCGCCTCGGATTTCTGGGCCTGTTGCACATGGAAATCGTGCAGGAACGGTTGGAACGGGAATTCGGGCTTACCCTGGTCACCACGATGCCCAATGTGGCCTACGTGATCACCAAGACCAACGGCGATGTTATTACCATCGACAAAGCTTCTCAAATGCCGGTGGCGGGCGAAATCTCTCTCATAGAAGAACCGTACATTGAAGCGGACATTCTTTGCCCAACCCAGTATCTGAGCATGGTCATCGAATTGTGCAAACGGAAGCGGGGCATTCATGTACGCGTGGACTACATCGGCAGCAACCGTTGTATGGCCGTATATCAGATGCCATTGGCGGAAATCGTCATGGATTTCTACGACAAGTTGAAAAGCGGCACGCGTGGCTATGGTTCCCTTGAATACCGCATCATCGGCAACCAGCCGGGCGACCTGGTCAAACTGGATATTCTCCTGAACAACGAACCGGTCGATGCCCTATCTACCATTGTGCACCACGAAAGCGCGGTCCGTCTCGGCCGTGCGCTTGCCCAGAAACTACGCAAGCTCATTCCGCGCCAGCAGTATGAGGTGGCGATTCAGGCGGCGATTAACCGTAAAATCATTGTCCGTGAAACCATTTCGCCACTGCGAAAAAATGTAACGGCGAAGTGTTATGGTGGCGATATCACGCGCAAAAGGAAATTGCTGGAAAAGCAGAAAGAGGGAAAGAAGCGCATGAAGCAAATTGGAACTGTCGAGGTGCCGCAGGAAGCCTTTATGGCGCTCTTGCGCGTAAAAGAAGACGACAATGACTGATACCCCCCCCCCTTTCCGCCGCCACCCGCTACGGCGTTTCCTTGAATCGCTGACCGGCCCTTGGACCTGGAGAAACCTCTTTGGCTGGACCGCCCTTGTTGTTGCGGTGCTCTTTGTCAAAGGATGCCTCATCGATCAATACACGATTCCGAGTGGTTCCATGGAACCCACCCTCAAAGGCGACCCCCGTTTTTTTATGGGAGACCGGGTACTGGTGAACAAATGGAAGTTTGGCCCGCGCATCCCCTTCACTACCCGACGGCTTTGGAAATGGGGCACGCCTGATCGTTGGGATATTGTGGTCTTCCGTTCGATAGATCCGGAATCGGAACATCCAATCCTGATCAAGCGTGTCATCGGGCTTCCGGGTGAAAAGGTAAAAATAAGAGACGGGCGGATTCTGATTAACGGCAAGGTGGCGGAGCCGCCGGAAGAACTGCGCAAGGTCCTGCATTACGTTGATAAATTGTCCTTCACGGACGCTGAGAAAAAAAGGCAGTTGTTGAAGCTGGCCCAGGCGAACAAGGCCCTGCCCATATTGAACCCGCAGCATCCGCCGGTCATCGAAATGTATGCTTTCATGGAACGTGTCCACCCCCGGGTTACAGAAATGGACCTGGACGCTGTGGGCGATGAAGAAATTGAATCGCTTTGCATGGGCGTCGGGCAACGGGTGATTGATTTAATTGATGACATCTACGACTTTGTGCAGCCAGAAATGCCCTATGGCATACGCGACGAGGAGCAGTATTCCGTCGTGCCCGAAAACCACTATCTCTTGCTGGGCGATAACAGCGAGCAAAGCCTCGACGGTCGCATGTACGGCTGGGTCCCCCATCATCATCTCTATGGGCAGGCTTTTGCCGTATGGTGGCCGTGGTCGCATCGCCAGGACTTTACCGGGTTTTCCCGAAAATGGTGGGGAAAACTGCTGCTCTATGGTATTCCAACCCTGATCGTCGCTTCGGAACTTGTCGCCGCGCTGCGGCGTCGGAGAAAAAAAGACACGGCCACAGCCAAGGAATAGGACTTATGACGTTATTCGAGGAACTCAACTGGCGCGGGTATGTCAACCAAATTACGCACGACGACCTGCCATCCGTATTGGCGAGAGAATCTTTAACCCTCTATTGCGGGTTTGATCCCACGGCCGACAGCCTGCATATTGGCAGTTTGCTCCCCATTCTTGGACTGGCTCATTTCCAAAGGCACGGCCACAAACCTATCTCGCTGGTGGGTGGAGGCACGGGCCTTATCGGCGATCCCAGCGGCAAAACTCGGGAACGCTCTATGCTAAGCCGCGGAGATGTGGAACGTAACGTTGAAGGCATCCGGGCACAATTAGAGCGCTTTCTCGATTTCAAAGGCCCCAATGCCGCCACACTCCTCAACAACGCGGACTGGTTGTGTGAAATCGGGCTATTGACGTTCCTGCGCGATATCGGAAAGCACTTTTCCATCAACATGATGCTGAACCGCGACAGCGTGCGCATGAGGCTGGAGGACCGCGACCACGGCATTTCCTATACCGAATTTTCTTACATCCTGCTGCAATCCTATGATTTCCTCTATTTGAACGAGAAATATGACTGCCGGCTCCAGGTCGGCGGCGCCGACCAGTGGGGCAATATCGTTTCCGGAATGGACCTCGCCCGGCGCTTGCGCAACGCTTCCACCTACGGCCTGACCTTTCCCCTGGTGACCAAGGCGGATGGTTCTAAATTCGGAAAGTCCGAAAGCGGCAACATCTGGCTGGATGCGGAACGCACCTCCCCCTACCGGTTCTACCAGTTCTGGATGAACCAGGCGGATGCCGATACGGGCAAATATCTGCGTTATTTTACCTTCCTTTCCCATGCCGAAATCGATGCCCTGGACCAGGCGCTGCGGGACGCACCGGAACAACGGCTTGCGCAAAAACGGCTGGCGGAGGAAGTAACCCTGCTTGTGCATGGGGAAACGGCCTTGGCCAGCGCCCAGGCCGCTTCCAAGGCCATGTTCGGGGGCAGCCTCAATAATCTGGACAAGGCCACCCTGGCGGATATTTTCAGTGAAGTACCAAGCGCTGAACTCGCTTTGAGCCATATCGCCGGACAAACATCCCTCCTGGACGCGCTTGTAGAAGCAAAGGTTTTTGCCGGTAAAAGCGAGGCCAAGCGTCTGTTACGCAACGGCGGCCTGTACCTTAACAATGAACGTGTCGACGCCGAAGACTTAAGACTGTCCGAAGCCTGCCTGCTCGCCGGACGCATGACGGTCATCCGCACCGGCAAAAAAAATTATCACCTGCTGAAATTCGTGTAAGGCCCTGCTTCGGAAATCGCGAGGCAAACCCTGGGGACTTTAACAGGATTTTAGCGACACGAAGGCATAAAGGGGTAAAAAGGACTGGCAGGACAGTGATGTGCCCGTCGGAAAGACACATCGTTGGGAACGCGCCTCAGGGTGGATGGAGTGAAAACCACAACGCACGGACTTCATAAAGCGCAGCCAACAGTCCCGGTGGGGGCTAAAAAAAAAGTGAAAATAGAATGGTGCCCGAGGCGAGACTTGAACTCGCACCCCGTTTCAGGGACTAGATCCTTAGTCTAGCGTGTCTGCCAATTCCACCACCCGGGCACGCTCGGAGGCTGGTTAAAGTTTAGCAAACCCACCGGGGGAAGATCAAAAGAAACACTGGCACCAACTCTTGATCTTGAAATTCTATTTCCTTTTGCTTGCCGGTGATACCGATATATGCATTCCTTTACCCACGGTTACGATGTGCAGCTTCGCGGGCAAGTGTTTTGCGAAATGGAATATGACAAAGAGGAGGAGTGAACACTTGGGAACGCGCGATGATTTTTACTTGCCAGACATCTGCCGTACCCTCATTTTAAACGTTTCGTTCGATCATAAGGGTGCATTCAAAACCATCCTCAGGGCTCGCGGACCCCGTTGTAATAAAAAACGGTTATCCTCTGAGCGCGAACTTGAAGCCCATTCCAGTGATGACATCCTCCGTGACGACCTTGGGCTCACCGCTTTCAGGAAGGACAATATTGGCAGGGCTGAAATCGAGAATATCTTTTTCTATATCAATGCCGGGCATGACATGGGTTAATTCTAGGCCCCGCCTTGTTAATCGAAAGGCGCCCACGTGGGTGACGAAATAGACCTGTTGTTCTCTTTCAAGGCCGACCGCGCCGTTAAAGGTAATTTCATCCACTTGTTTTATAAACTTTGGTTTGCCGGGGATGACGATTTTGATGTTGCCCTTCTGAATTTCAATCTCTCCATCTTCCGCCCAGGCGCAACAGAAGAGAATAGACCGGGAGGCGGTAATCAGGTCGATGAATCCTCCCGGCCCCACATGGTTGATAGCACCTTCGCCGCGTTTAGATACGTTTACATTACCCTGGCTGTCCACCTGTAACGCGCCTAGAAGCGCCCAGTCCAGTCGCGCATAGATACGGTCGAAAGTGTCACAGGCCGGTATAATCTCATCGGGGTTTACCGCCGCCCCAAAAAAAATGCCGGGGGCGGAGACGCCTCCAAAGACGCCGCTTTCGTTAATCATATAGAGATCACGCATGACGCCGCTTTCGTAAAGCAGGCGGGCAACTTCTTCCGGAAGTCCGAAACCCACATCCACATGGTCTCCCTTACACGCATGATCAGCGAAAATACGCGTTCCCAGGCGGGCCAGCACCTCGTCAATAGGAAAGCGTTCCGGCGTTATTTTAAGAATTTTGTTAACAAGACGTACCTTCTCAAGCCCTTCCTCTATGGGTGTCTTGCTGTAGGGCGTGAAGAAGTCCCAATACTTGCGTTGCTTGACGGTTGCGGTCTGCTCGGTTTCCGGCCAGTACACCACGGCATCGACATACTCGGCGGGCAGAAACTCCCGGTCGAACCCTTCGTCCACCAGCATGCCCACGTTGACCAGGGAGCGTCCCCCGCTGCGCCTGGCGGCTTTGGAAATCGAATACGCTTCACAAATCACAGAGCTGTACTTAAAGTAAATGTTCCCTTTCCGGTCCGCCGCCGCCGCACTGAAGACAGCCGTATCAATCATAGGCAGGGAATGCTTAAAACGTCCTCCCTCAACGATTTCCACCCACTGCTCCGTTCCGCTGCCGGCCACAGGTGTGCCGGTGCCCACGCGCGGGTCGATGAAGGTGCCTTTGCCGGTATCATTAATGATATAGTTACGGCCCTCTTCGGCCTGTGCTCGGAAGATATAAGTAACATTGCCCAGAAGGGTGCACTGCAGTTCCAGTTTGCCTTCATCGGCCAATTTCTGCTGGGCTTTGAACATCTCCGTGTGGGACGTAATCAGGCGGGTGTTGAGTCCCTCGATTGCCAATTCCTCCACGGTGCCCGGAACCAACCCGCGGCCGCCTTGTCCGCCTATTCCGACAATGGTAATATTACGCGGATGTCCCTCTTTGAGGAATCGATCACGAATCCCCCAAAAAAGCAGCGAAGGCCGCTGATTGCCTCCGATGCCTGAGATTCCAATGACAGCGTTATCCGGAATCAGTTGAACCGCATCCCAGGCGTTCATGAATTTTGTATTGTCTTTCACCGGCGGCGGATAATACAGGTCGTATTTATCCCAATTCATGCGCCAGCGCATGACATGCAACACTACGGCCAGTTTGCCAAACATGTTCATACCCGTTTCCTTCGCTTGTGCAGGCTGTCCTATCGGTATTGTTATATACCAAATACGACCGGGCAATATCACCTGGCTCTTTTACCCACTCCGCGGCAGACAAGGTTTCGCGCTATCCATGCAATTCGAAGCGGAATTCCTTTCCGGTGACCACCTCCGGCCCGACGACCTGCGGGGCACCGGATTCAGGCATCACTATCTTCATGGGACAGACATCCAGAATATCTTTTTGAATGTCAACCCCGGGCATGACGTAGATGAGTTCCATACCGCGCGATGTCAATTTGAATGCGCCCACTTGCGAAACATAATACACGTTTTTCCCGTGCTTAAGGGCCTCCTGCCCGTTGAAGGTAATTTCATCGACTTTATCCACAAACTTGGGGATACCGGGAGCGATAACCTTGACCTTATCTCCTCGAACCTCCACTTTGGACCGCGCGCCCCACGCACCGCAAAACAGGATGGATTTTGCGCAAGTCACCAGGTCAATAAATCCGCCCGGACCCACATGATTTTTAGGCCCCTTGCCCCGTTTGGATACATTCACATTCCCCTGACTGTCCGCCTGTAACATCCCCAATACCACCCAGTCAAGCCTTTTATACATCATATCGAAGACATCTGAAGAAGGAATAACCTTGTCGGGGTTAATGGCAGCGCCGAAAAATACTCCCGGCGCGGCGACGCCCCCCACAGCCCCGGCCTCGGTGAGCATGTTTAATTTTTTCATGACTCCGCTCTCGTGGAGCAGGCGCGCGACCTCTTCAGGCAGGCCGATGCCAATATCCACATAATCACCCTTGTTCGCATGGTCGGCGAATAACTTGGTGGCGAGGCGGGCCATGACATCATCGATGGGTCTGCGTATGGGCATGATACCCAGGGTTTTATTAATCAACCGTACCCGCGCCAGCCCCTCGTCCACGGGCATTGTGCTGTGCGGCGTGAAACAATCCCAGTATTTCCTGTGTTTTATGGTCCCGCTTTGTTCCGTGCCCGGCCAATAGACGACGGCATCCACATATTCTGCCGACAGATAGTCGTCGTCATACCCTTCCTCAACTATCCTTCCCACATTTACCAAGGTACGTCCGTTATTTTTCTTTGCAGCCTTGGCGATATTTTTGGCATCGCCGATGACGGACGAACCCTTGAAGTAAATGTTTCCCTTCCGGTCGGCGGCAGGCGCATTGAACATGGCCGTATCCAGTAAGGGCATGGTGAACTTCAATTTGCCGTCCGGGGTTACCTCAACGTACTGAGGTGCATTCGGGGGAGCAATGGGGGAACCGTTACCGACCCTGGGGTCAATGAATGTACCGATGCCGGTCTCCGTGATAAAATAGTCGCGCCCTTCGATTTGTTCCCGGAACATGAACGTCATTATGCCGATTAATCCGCATTGAATCTCTATCTTTCCCTCTTCAGCCAGATGGAGCTGCCCCTTGAATGTCTCCGTATGCGCGGTAAACAGGCGTGTATTCAGCCCCTCGTAGGCAAGTTCTTCCAGAGTACCCGGCGCTTTTCCGCGGCCCCCCTGACCGCCCACGGTAAGCACTGTAAGGTTTTTAGGGCGCCCCTCCTTCAGAAAACTGTCCCGTATGGCCCAAAACAGAAGAGCGGTACGTTGATTGCCGCCCATACCTGAATTAGCGATTACGGACCCGTCCGGAATCAATTTTACCGCATCCCAGGCGGTCATGAATTTTGGGTTGTCCTTGACTGGGGGAGGGTAATGCAAATCTTTCCGGTTCCAAGTCAAGCGCCAATGATAGACCTGCGCCATAATGCGCATCTTAGTCAGAAAATTCATCGCAAAGTCTTCCTACCTTCACTTAATCAGTCCATCAAATAAAATATATAATACCTGGTCACGATCAAGCGTTTACAATACCTTCCTGCCGCACATAGTTCATCCCGGCCTTTATGGCAGTTTTATTCGTTTCGGCTAATTTTCTCTTGGCCGGACTACGTTCTTCATCGAATAGCGCATCAATGGTTGCATAGGCAATCGTGGTATCCGCCGCCAGAAAAGCGCCCAGGGCTACCATGTTGGTGGATTGTTCGGTCCCCACAGTATCCCGGGAGATGATAGTAGCGGGAATCCATAGGGTGCGAATACCTGGGACAGCCATGTTCTCCGGCTGCGTAATCATAGAACTATTTGCAACGATTAATCCACCGGGCTGAATGAGGGCCAAAAATTTATTAAAGGATTGCTGATTGAGAATGATCGCTGCATCCGGTGCCTCGAGCAACGGCGAGCCGATGGATGTGTCTGAAAGGCGCACAACGCAGTTGGCTGTACCGCCGCGCATGGCCACGCCATAGGTGGGCATATAGGTGGTATGCAGGCCCTGCTGCATGGCGGCACGTGCGAGGATATCGCCCAAAAAAAGTATGCCCTGACCGCCGAATCCCGCCATTAACCATTCATGTTGCATTAGGGTCGCTCTCCGTGGTTGACTGGGACTGGGCATCGTCCTCTTTGTCCCGCAGGGTCTTGCGCACGCCGAGGGGAAACACCGCGCACATTTCATGCTCCACCCACGCCTGCGCCTTATCGGGAGTCATTTTGAGGTTGGTGACACAGGGGGACAGCACTTCCACAAATCCCATGCCAACATGCCGAAGCTGGGCTTCAAACGCCCGAAATACCGCTTTACGCGCGCGCAATACCTGCCTGACGTCATAAACCGCAACACGCTCACTGCAGGCGACACCGTCAAATCCGGCCAAAAGTTCGGCCATTCTTATGGGGGCGCCTTCCGTCGCGGTGCACCGGCCTTTGGGCGTCGTGGTGGTTTTTTGGCCGATCAGCGTGGTGGGCGCCATCTGTCCTCCAGTCATGCCGTAAACTGCATTATTGATAAAGATTACCGAAATATTTTCCCCCCGGTTGGCGGTGTGGATGGTTTCGCACATGCCGATACTGGCGAGGTCGCCGTCCCCTTGATAGGTGAAAACGAAAAGATCGGGATTGGCCCGTTTTATGCCAGTTGCCACGGCGAGGGCGCGCCCATGTGCGGCTTCAATCGTGTCCACGTCAAAGTAATCATACATCATGACGCTGCATCCGGCTGGAGCGACGCCAACGGCTTTCCCGCGAAGGCCATAGTGGTCCAAGGCTTCCGCCACCAGGCGATGCGCCACACCGTGTCCGCATCCGGCGCAATAATGATTGGGGCGGTCAAAAAGCGCTTGCGGCCGCCCGAACACTTGTTTCATCACCATGTTCATGCCTCCTTTATCCGGGCAAGTATGTCTCCGGGAGTGGGCAAACCTCCTCCGGGCCGGCCGTAGAAACTTACTTTCACGTCATGAGGCACGGAAAGACGTACATCATCCAGCATCTGTCCCAGGTTAAGTTCCACCACCAGCACCCGTTTAACGCGTTCCGTAACTTCCCGCAAGTTCTTTCCCGGATAGGGATATAGGGTAACGGGGCGAAACAGACCCGCGCGCAGGCCTTCCTCACGCGCCATGCGTATGGCAGACAATGCAATGCGGGCGGCGGAACCGAAGGCGACCACCATTACTTCAGCGTCTTCCAGGTCATATTCCCGTGACTCGGGCAGTTCCTTTTCGACACGAGCATATTTCTCCTGTAACACGTAATTGAGTTGTTCCTGGTCGTCACCGGACAGATACATACTGCGCAAATTCCGGGACGGCCTGTTCTGCGCGCCGGTCAGCGCCCACGGCTTGGGATTTTTTCGGGGACTTTCCAGCGGTTCGAGTATGGCCGGTTCTTTTAATTGTCCCAAAACCGCATCGGACAAAATCAGGACCGGGTTGCGGTAATGCTCGGCAATTTCAAAGGCCCACATCGGGAAATCGAACATTTCCTGCGCATCGAACGGCGCCAAAACGATGGTACGGTAATCGCCATGACCGCCACCCCGCGTCGCCTGGTAGTAATCGGCCTGCGTGGGCTTGATGCCGCCAAGCCCCGGTCCGGAACGCATAACATTGGCAATCAGACAGGGGATTTGGGAACCGGCAAGAAACGAAATGCCTTCCTGCATCAGCGAAATACCGGGGCCGGAGGAACTCGTCATAACACGGGCACCCGTGGACGCAGCCCCCAACACCATGTTAATGCTAGCCAGTTCACTCTCAGCCTGCAGGAAGGTCCCCCCCGTTTCCGGAAGCCGCCGGGACAGATACTCCGGAATCTGGTTTTGAGGGGTAATGGGGTAGCCGAAATAACAATCCAGCCCGGCACGCACCGCGCCTTCAGCCAAGGCAACATTTCCTTGTATTAATGTAGGAACGCCTGAACGTGCCGCAGTGCTATCGGGTGCTGTAATCATGGGGTCTCTTCCTTGACGTTCCGGTAAACGGTAATTGCGCTATCGGGACATACCTGCCAGCACATACCACAGGCCGTACATTCAAGTGTTTCCTTGGGAACCGCCGCGTAATAGCCTGCGCCATTTAACCTTAAACCGGCTTCTATTAAGCCTCCGGGACACGCTCGAATGCAAAGATAACATCCTTTGCATCTTTCTTCATCAATTTCTATACGCCCTTTGGGTTCTTGCTCTTGATTGGATTTTTCCAAGGCCATTTCAACGGGTTCCGATTTTTTATTTTGGGATAGTTCCACGGAAATGGAAATTACCGTACACAAGCCCCAAGAAAACTTCCGCCATGTAATTCACACCATCCGCGTTTTTAAGTTGTCTGCCTCGCAGATTTCAGCCCTAGTATAGGCCACTGTCGGAAGATAATATGTCAAAAGAACGGTTGCATGCAAATCCGCACCTGGTTATCTTTGCTAATGATAACAAAACTTGCTCCTCCACGCAGGTCACCTTACATTGACCTTACATAAAAAAAAACGGGTCTCATCCGCTGTAAATAAGGAACGCCGCCCCGTTTCCGGGGCGGCATCACAAAGTCGACCTGGGCGCAGTTGCGGTAACAGTTAGTCAAGCGATATTGCGCTGTTCGGGCATACATCCACGCATGCGCCGCAATCCACGCAGGTTTCTTCATCAATGACGGCCTTGTCATTTTCGATTTTGATGGCTTCCGTAGGGCATTCGCTTACGCAATCCCCGCACCCGGTACATTTGTCTACATCCACTTTTGCCGGCATACCGCATCATCTCCTGTAACATTGGTTGAGGTTTACTAAATTTATCCACCCTGCCTATAGCGAAACGCATGCTTCAGGGTGAGGCTCTACTAATTATTGCATTGAATAAAGAATAGTTTCCACTTGTGAACTTAACAATAGTTAACCCTACAAAATTGATGTATGACTTCCGTGGATAGGCGTTTTCGTTTTAAGCCGGGGCACTCTTCTTGATACCGCCGCAAATCCAAGACTAAGGACGCGATTGCCGGGTTGCCTGGATACGCCTTTTTCCCGTTCCAGAACAATGACAGGAAAGACTTCATATGAATATGGTATACTTTCCTCCATCCGAATTTTTTGTGTTTAACCTTCCCCCGAACACAGGCGGTAAAGCACTGTCAAAACGGTTCCTGACCGTTCCAGGGTATTGTTTTTCCCGGTCGGCGTTATTGTACGGAAACGGATTGGAGCAGGAAAATCACCTGTGTAAGCGGAGTTTTTGGGGACTCCATCCCGGGGGCGGCTGTCGTTGTACCCCTACCCCACGGAGAGACTATCATGGCACACAGAAGAATAGGTGTCGTTACCTTTGACCTTTGGGATTGTGTTTTCTGTGACGAAACGGACGAGCCCAAACGGGCCGCAGCCGGTATGCCATCCAAGCCTGTGGCGCGACGCCAGGTATTGCATGAAGCCTTGAGCCAGCATGGACCTATTGACCGTGCCGCCGTGGACATCGCCTTCAATACGGCCGACCAGGCCTTTCGCAACGTTTGGCACGAAAAATATGTGACGTGGACAACGCCCGAACGCATCAAGGTGATTCTTGCCGGTTTGAACAGGAATCTTCCGAGCCCGGACCTCGCC
>Ga0116149_1000158_pt1 | contig 90404 bp, 70 predicted proteins | sample AD_UKC057_MetaG_FD_89787 | JGI IMG/M metagenome (GOLD analysis project Ga0116149, IMG submission 89787) | Active sludge microbial communities of municipal wastewater-treating anaerobic digesters from USA - AD_UKC057_MetaG | ecosystem: Engineered > Bioreactor > Anaerobic > Digestate | place: USA...
CGACAAGCTCAGGGCAAGAATTTTAAGCCCCCTGTCCAGCGCTTTTTGTGTTGATATTGCTCAATTCATCTCCCATACTCGTTCAGATAAGACTCATTGTGTCCCTTGAGCTTTTACCGAAGAGGGTGCAAAATCCTATATGATGAACCAAGATGTCATATCCCCCTTCTGCTAGCCACGGGTTTAAACCCGTGGCTAGCAGAAGGGGACTGCCATCACTGCGGACATGTACATACATTCACAATTAGTACCGGAGGATGTGTTTTGAATTTATAAATTAATTATTTAATTTATAAAAATAGATAGCACATCCGGTGGAATAAACAATCAATCCTATTAATATTAAATTAAAACTGTTATATAAACTTAAAGGATATTTAAAGATCCAGATTAAAAATAAATTTATTCCATATAACAAAAAAAGTATTACTATTAACATCCCAATATATTTTTTTTGTTTTTTAAAATTTAATTTTTTTTCATTTCTTATGCTTCGATTATTAATTACTGCTTCAACATTGATGTTAGCATTATAAAGTCTGTATAAATTAATTGATTTTGGTATTAATCCAATACTAATTATATTGATAAATAAAAATAAATGAATTAATCCTTCTGGTATATTATATACCCAAATATTTAAGATTAAAGCAACAACCAAACAAACAGCAAGGAACACTATAATAGATATTTCTTCACTCTTTTTCAATTTTGGTTTCCATAATATTCAATAAAAATTACCAGAGACTATTAACAAAATTCAAAGCTTTATTTAGCATACCCTGCCCAGTTTGTTTTGTTGTAACTCTGTTTAATTCCGAGCTCGTCTTTCTTAACTCAGTTTCTAATATTTTTTTACTCTTAACTGCCTGCATATAATCATCATAAGTACCATAAGTCATTGAAGTTTTATCTGGATTTAATGGCAGATTCTTTTTTATCCAATCCATTTTTGTGCCTAATACATCCTTTAATTCACTCGCTTTTTTTTCCTAAGTAACTGAATCCTGTTTCTGATACTGCCCCATATATAGTTTTTATACCTATTTTTCCCAAATCTTTGGAAGTAAACGAACTAATATCTTTTTGACTTCTTATATTATTTAAAACCAATTGTGTCCCGTAAGCCGGTACTGAACAGGGCGTACTTTACTAGATAATGATGAAATCTATCAAAAAAGATGGACAAATAAAGAATGATGTGTCATATTATATCGCGTCATGCTTATATAAAAAAACAGACCGATTTTATTGCTTCATGTATGGCGCCGAAGCTTCTCTTGTATTTGCATTCACGAATACGCTCCGTGCGGGATATTCAGCACACCATATATACTCAAACAATCAACAGCAAGGGGAACCGCCATGACTGATGAAAAAATAATCCGGGAACTTGAGAGATTGAGGGCGGAGGTCGACCGGCTTTCAGCGCACAGGCCCGGCTTCTGGAAAAGGACCTTCTCGAAGACGAGTGTACTGATCGGCGTCGCGCTGGCGTTCGTCGTCTCGTCGCTGATCGTGTACGCGGCCACGATCAGCAAGCCGTACGACTTCACCGACGGCACGATAATCTCGGCCGACCAGGTGAACGCGGACTTCAATGCGCTCTATACCGAAATAAATTCAAAGGAAACGCGCCTGGCGGCCCTGGAAACGAACGATCACGGGAAACTGCAGTTGCGTTATATAATCGCATACGGTGGCGTGTTTCCGATGCATGATGAAGGAACCGGAGGCTCCGTGGGTGACCAGTTCCTCGGAGAGATCCGCGTGTTCGCGGGAACTTTTGCGCCAACGGGCTGGATGTTTTGCGAGGGGCAGATTCTTCAGATCTCGTCTTACACGGCTTTATTCGCGATCATCGGTAACCAGTACGGCGGCAACGGAACGACCACCTTCGCCCTTCCGGACCTGAGGGGGAAGGTCCCGGTTAATCCGTAGCCATGTCGCGCCGGCCGGAAACGGGCCATGCGCACGGGGATCATCCACCCCGGCGCACGGAGGTCATGTCAGACCGGACGATTGAACCCATTACGGGAGGACACTACATGCGGTTTTATTCATGCCTATTGATTATCACAGTGCTGGCCGGATCCTGCGCCATTGCCGGATGCAACAGGAGCGGGAATGACGGCAGCGGCTTCCTGGCCCTCCTGGGCGGTTCGAAGGCGCCGAGAGTGGTCTCCACCCAGCCGTCCGACGGCGCGACCGGCATTGCGGTCACGACAACGCTGAGCGCCCGCTTCGACAGGGACATGGACGGACTGACCGTTACCGGCGATACCTTCACCCTGGAAGGAGGGCCCGGCGCCATAACCGGCAACGTCGTCTACGACGCGGGCACGCGCACGGCCACGTTCTCGCTCGTCTCGCCGGCGAGCCTGGAGAAGCTGACCGTATACACGGCGACGATCACCACCGGCGCCCGCAGCCTCAAGGGAGCGCCCATGGCCCGGGACGTGGAGTGGACGTTCACGACCGTCGCGGCCGGGACCGTGCCGGCGCCGTCCTTCGACATTCTCGCCGGAACCCACGACGCGCCGGTGGACGTGAAGATCACCTGCGCGGATGGGAGCGCGACGATCCGCTTCACGACGGACGGTACCACGCCCTCGCGGGAAAACGGGGACACCTATTCCGCGCCCGTACACATCGACGAGAACACGCTCCTGCGCGTAATGGCCTGGCGCGACGGGTGGAACGATTCCACGGAGACGAACGGGCAGTACAACATTCGCGTCGCGGCACCGCGGTTCGACCCGGTGGCCGGGACCTACGAGAACGACCGGGAGGTGGCCCTCTTGTCCGACACGACGGGAGCGGACATCCATTACGAAATGACGACTGGCACGACCGTGTCGCCGCCCCCGGATCCCGACGATCCGGATACCGGGTCCGCGCTGTATGAAGATCCCCTGGAAGTGAGCGGCCAGGGCACGGTGGTCAAAATCAGGGCGATCGCGGTCAGGAGCGGCATGGTGAACAGCCCGGGAAGCTCCGCGCAGTTTGTCATCGATCTGACCGCGTTCCAGGCCAGGTGGGGAGAGGCGATCTGGGGTACGGGGATGTGGAACCCGTGAAAAGCAATTATTATTTATAAAATTTAAAGCCCCGTGTCCAGAACTTTTTGTGTTGAAATCACTCGTATCATCTCCCAAACTGGTGCAGATAAAACGCATTGTGTCCCGTAAGCCGGTACTGAACAGGGCGTACTTTACTAGATAATCATTTGCCCCGCTCCGCTATCTTCTCCTTGACCCGCTCGAATTCCTCTTCCGTGAGCCGGTACCGGCTGAACGGCAGGAAGCTGATCAGTATCATAAGGGCCGGGAAGAGACAGAAGATGACACGCACGCCGACAGCCAGGCTCTCGGGTTGGACCCCCTCCCTGACGAAGCCGGACAGCGCCAGCGCGAAGCCGACAATGGGCGGTCCGATCGAGTAGCCTATCTTCTGTCCGGCAGACCACATGCCAGAGAAGACCCCTTCGCGCCGCAGGCCGGACTGCATCTGGTCATATTCCACCGTGTCGGGCAGCATCGAGAAGGGGAAAAGCTGGAAGCTGGAAAAGCCCACTCCCGCCAGGAATATCTGGGCATAGAAGACCCACAGTACCTCGGCACTGGTGAAGAAAAGCGACGCCATCGCCATGGTGAAAATTGCCAGGCCGATGTAGTAGGATTTTATCTTGCCAAGGCGCTTGCCCACCGCCAGCCAGACAGGGATAAAGAGCAGGCCGGTGATCATGAAGACGGGGAAGGCAGTATTCATGGACGTCTCGGGCAGGACCATGACATATTTCACGTAATAGATGAATCCGGCCATCATGACGCCGATGGCCACCGCCTGCAGGAAATAACTGCTCATCAGCATCACGAAAGGAACGTTCCGTGCGGCTATCCTGACCTGCTCTTTCAGCGGCGGCATCTCTTTCTGCGGCGGCACTGACGGGGCCCTGCGGGTGCCGATGAAGCACCAGAGGCAGGAAATGACGATGGCCACGGCGAAGACGCCGCCCATGATGCGGAAGCCGGCCGCACCGCCTCCGCCCGCGTTAACCAGCACCATGGTCAGACCGCCGGCCAGTAATGCTCCCAGTGAGGCGAATGACATGCGGAAGGATGTTATGGAGATGCGCTCGTTATAATCATTGGACATCTCGGGCACCATGCTGGCATAGGGCACGTTGACGATAGTAAAGGCGGTGCAGGCCAGCGCAAACAGAAGGGATGTCTGCAGCGCGTTGGCGAATTCTGTTTGGAAGCCCGGCGCGAGGAACAGGACGAAGAAGCAAAGGCCGAAGGGCACCGCGCCGTACAATACATATACCCTCCTGCGCCCAAAACGGGAGCGCGTCACGTCGGAGATGGCTCCCATGATAGGGTCGGAGATAACGTCCCACAACTTGGGAAAAAGCAGCATGGTTCCCGCCAGCGCTGGATTGACGCCGACCACATTGGTGAGGAAAAAAAGCAGATACATGCCGGTAGTTACGATGAACAGGTTATTGGATATGTCGCCGATGCCGTAGCTCAACTTGATGCCGAATGGCAGCTTTTTACCCCTGTCCAATTGATTGCTGTCCGCCTTGCTGGTAACAGTCACCATATGTTCCCCCTTCTGAAGTTAACATTACCATCCGGGAAATAGATCCATATTCAGTAACGGTTCATGGGAGACAGGAGTCCTCTAAATGTTGCGCGTATGCGTACAATTGAGAATAGTGCGAATTGAGTGAATTGATGTACCGCCCTTTCATAGTAAGGCAGCGGTTGGCTTAAATATCAAGGAAAAAATTTAAGTCCGGGAGTGCAATCCGCAACCAGCTGCCGTGCAGGAAACACGACCCGGGCAACAGGATGGTGCGGATGCCGGCCGGGGCGGGATGCGGGAAGGCCTGTCTCCGGGTCTCGCACCGCGCCGGGCGGCGCACAGACAATAAATATTTTACATGATGATAATTCTGATGGCCAATGGATCCCCGCTTGTGGTGAAATGGCATGGAACGGTAATCACTTCCGAAAGTACACGGCCAGGTACACCTCGTTCCCCCTGTCATTGTACCGCACCTCGTCGAACACCGACCTGGTGATCAGGATGCCCCGGCCGTGCTGGATCATCCGCTCGTTCAGGGAGCGGACGTCAAGGCCCGAATAGAACTCGTGGTTGAACCCGTTCCCCTCGTCGCTGACCGTGTAAAACGCGCCGTTCCGGTCAAGGCGGTAGGTGATGTGCGCTTTCTTGTTCCTGTTCTCTTCATTTCTCTGGCGCTCACGGATGAGGTCAAGGTAGCTCTGGGTTTTCTGGCACGCGGTCTTTTCCTCGTAGGTTATCCCCAGGTTGCCGTGTTCGATAGCGTTAACGATCATCTCCCTGACGCCCAGCCGTACAAGGCTCGTTTTCCCGTCGGGCAGGTAGCGCAGGAGGTTGCGGGTGACGCGGAAGCTCACCTCGTCCGCGATCGTGATGCGGTTGTCTATGTCGTAGGCGAGGGTTTCCTCGCGCACGAAGTCGATGAGCGGGTCCTCCGCTGTCTCGGAAGCGAAGCCGGTGACTCCCGTGACGCGGCCGTTCAGGATCACGGGGTCGAGCTTGAACTGCAGCTGGAGGGGATCGCCCGTGTAATGGTGGTCGCACACGGCGTTGAACCGCACGTCGGTCGCGCCGTCCCTGAGCACGCGATTGATGTTCTCGAGAAAGGTGTCGCGGTTGATGTTGTTCCTGTCGACCGGGTCCCGGTAGAGTATGTCGACGATGTTCTTGCCGATCACGGCCTCCTCGGCATACCCGAGCTTTTCCCTGATGTTGCCGTTCACCAGCACGAACCGGGCCCTGCCGTCCAGGGAGAAGATGATGTCACGCGTTTTCTTCTCAAGGAGCTCCCGGTATTTCCGTTCGGATTCCTCCAGCTTACGGCGGCAGTCATTGCGCTCCGTCACGTCGATCGCAGAGAGGAGGGCTCCCTTTATCTCCAGGGCTTCGCCCAGCCAGAGCCGCGCGCTGAGCTCCGATTCGAACACGGTTTCGGTGCCGCGGACGATCAGCCTGAGAGGCTCGCCGCTGATGCAGAGCTCTCCGAGCCGCATGCCGCATTCCTCCTGATCGATGCGCCTGTCCCTGATCCAGCGGTTCTTGATCTCGATGGCGCGGCTGAACAGGTCCATGAAGAGTGCCGCCGCGCGGCGCTGGTCTTCAGGGTGGATGAAGTCCATGTAGGAGATCCCCGCGGCCCCGGCGGTCGCGGGGAGAGCTGCCCCGGCGGCCTGAAAATTATAGTCCACCGCGGAGCCGGCGGTGTCGACGAGCATCGAGAAGATGGGCATCAGTTTGAAAAGGTCGCGGTTTTTCCGCTCGGTCTCCTCCATGCGCTCCCGCATGTTTCTTCTGCTTGTGATGTCGTTCGTTGTGACGACGCATCCCCCGATCCCGAGCGTCTCCGTGTCGAAGATAATGCTTACCGTGTAATCGACGTCAAGGGCCTTCTCGCCGTTGCGGCTGGTCAGCTTCGTGAACCCGGCGCCGGTACCGGCGCGGACCAGCCGCTCCCATGCGCGGTCCCGGTACTCCCGGTCGGTCGCAAGCCGCGCCCGGTCAAGGGACTTCCGATACAGCAGGCAGGACTCGTAGAGCCGCGCGAACTCATCGCGCATTACAGGAATCTCGTCCTCGTGGAGAAAATCCTCGTACGTGACGGGCCCGTCCGAGAGGCTGCGGCCGTACAGCTCCTCGGCCGCCTCGTTCCATTCGAGCACTCTTCCGTCCGGGCCAAGGATCGCAGCAAGGTTTGATGATTTGCGGAACATCGTCATGTAGATGCGGTACCTGTTCATGAGGGCGTGCTGACGGTCCCTGAGCGCGGTCACGCGCGCCAGGAGATCGGCGGCGGATTTCGCAGCAGCCATGTCGATATTTTTCCGCGCCTGCCTGATTATAAGGATGAGCTCCCTGCCCGGATCGGTTATATAAAGGAGGCCTTTATCCGAAACGGTATCCCCGCTGCCGATAAGTGTGACCGAGTTGTCGCCGGCAATGGCGAATACAGGCCGGGAGAGGCCCGGGAACAGGTTCGATCGGGCCGCTACCGGATACCTGTCATCTTTTTTAAATGCAATAGCAGCGCCGGATGCCTGTAACGCGGTTACTAGGCCCTCGCAGAATTTTAAAAGAAACAGGTTCCGGTCATTGTCAATATGCTCGAAGATGACATTCTGGAGAATGATTATGGGGTTTTTTTCATTCACAGCAATGACCGGTGCATGGTATAGTATTTAATAAACATACCGCATAAAATAGATACAGGCATCAATTTTCAAAATCAATTTGTTATATCATATAATGTTCTGTTATTTTTGCAAATTTTTTATAGATTGCTCCCTGTGAAATGAAAAAACAACCGCTTTTTTATTGAACAAAATTTTAGTTTTGCGCTAAAAATATTGGTGAATTTCTGAATTTTTAGCATTTTTTCTTAAAAATTGACCTATTTCAGATTTTGCTCTGATCCAGCCCCTTTTCTTTTCAAATACTGACCAATCAGTTTTTGATATGACAATACTAATTATATTATGCTATTTAAGAGAAACCGTCCGTATGGTTTTTTTATTAACCGGGCTTTTCAGGACGATTTTTCAGTACGACAGGGAGGACGCAAATGGGCAATACTAAACAAGCTTTTCTCAGGATCTTATTTTCCGTGCTCTGTGCCGGTATTATCTTTGCCCCGGGGTGCCAGGATGATAGCAGCACCGATCCGCTCGCGCTGGCCGGGTCAGGTACTGCCTACAACCCCTACAATGACCCCGACAATGCGGCAACCGCATCCGAAACCACCGCCAAGTCCGGCGGAAGCGTCTACCTGATCGGGAGCGGCATCTATGACATAACCGGTCCGGCCGGCGAGATCGTCATGATGGGCTTTGCGGTTTCCGAGCAGAAAACCGCCGGCATCCACCTCCGGCTCCGGTCGCGGGCCTTTGTGGTAGGCGACGATACGAAGCGGGTCGTGTTCGTCAGCGCCGACCTGGGCCAGCTCTTCCAGATGGTTAAAGTCAAGCTGTGCGAGAAAATCGCCGCCAATTCCGAACTTGCGAAATATTACAATACCAGGAACATCCTCCTGTCTGCAACGCATACTCACAACGGCCCCGGCGGTTTTTCCGGGTACTTCCTGTATGATGTGACCGTCAACGGGTTCGTGAAACAGAATTTCAACGCGATAGTGGACGGCATCTACCAGTCCATCCTCCGGGCCCACAACAACGTGAAGCCGGGCAAGGTCCTTGTCAACGAGGGGACCATTGACGGCTGCGGCGGGAACCGCGCGGTCGAGGCGTATAACAACAACCCGGCGGCCGAGAGGGCCCGGTACGACAGCATCACCGACAAAACCATGACGCTCCTCAAGTTCGTCGGCCTTGACGGCGATGAGATCGGCATGGTGAACTGGTACGGGGTGCACCCGGACAGCATCGGTCCCGAGAACAAGCTGATCAGCGGCGACAACAAGGGGTGGGCATCGTACCTGTTCGAAAAGGACAAGGGAGCCGATTACCTTGCATCGAAGAGCTTCGTGGCCGCCTTCGCACAGGCGAGCGCCGGCGACGTGACCCCGAACATCGGGTTCGGCCAGGCGCCGCCCTCCGTGACGCTGGAAGGAAACCCGAGCCTCAATAACGCGGTCATGAAGCAATACAACAAGGCGAAAGAGCTGTACGCCGGCGCGACAAAGGAGCTTTCCGGCTCGGTTGATTTCCGCCACGAGTGGGTGGATATGCGCACGCTCTACGTCGAGTCCGCGGGCTGCACGACCTGCGCGGCCGGCATGGGCGCGTCCTTCTCGGCCGGCAGCCCGTATGACAACCCGAGCCCGTCGCCGCTGTTCCCGAACGGGACAACGGTGAACAGCGTGCAGTGGAGCGAGGACGCCGGCAAGGCCGCCCTGAGCACGCTCCTCGGCGGCGTCTTCGCTTTCGCGTGGCCGGCGACCAACAACGAGGCGTACAAGGCGTGTCAGGCGGAGAAACCGGTGCTGATACCGACCGGTGTCGCGCACCTCAACATAAACGGCCCGACCATGACTCCCCAGATAATGCCCCTTCAGGTGCTGAAGATCGGGAACCTGGCCATCGTGGCGGTGCCCACCGAGGTGACCACCATGGCAGGCCGCCGCATCAAGAATACCGTCACAGCGGAGCTTTCTGCCGCAGGCGTAGACACGTCGGTCATCGCATCCCTGGCCAATTCGTATGCATCGTACCTTGCCACGCGCGAGGAGTACGCCAAGCAGTGGTACGAGGGCGCGTGCACCCAGTTCGGCCCCAACGAGCTGGCCGCGTTCCAGCAGGAATACACGAAGCTCTGCAGGGCCATCGTGAGCGGCGCCGACGTGCCCGCCGGCCCCGCTCCCGAGGACGTCACGGGCCAGACGGTCGATTTCACCGCCAAGGTGGTGCTGGACGACAAGCCGCTCGGCAAGAACTTTGGCAGCGTGATGACCCAGCCCTCTGCCAGCTATGCGAAGGGGAGCATCGTGTCCGTGCAGTACTGGGGCGGGCACCCGAACAACAACCTCCAGACCCAGGGTTCGTTCCTGGTGGTGGAGAAGCTCTCCGGGAACTCGTGGGTACCGGTGGCATACGACTGGGATCCGGACACGACATACCGGTGGGAGAGGAACAGCATATCCTATTCTAAGATTACGATCACCTGGAACACAAAGAATGCGGCTGCCGGAACGTACCGGATACGGCACAAGGGCCACTGGAAATCGGGGTGGACCGGTAAGATCAGCCCGTACGAGGGCGTTTCAAAATCTTTCGATGTAAAGTAATCGCTGGAAAGCGGGAAAAAGCAACGGTGCCGCCGCAACAGGCGGCACCGTCATGTGCCGGGTAACCGGCCGGAATGATACGGAACCGCGCTCGCAAGCGCGGTTTTTTTATTCCCGCGAAAAATAGTGCTGTTTTTTTCAATGATGTCCTGTAATCATTTCATCCTGGTTGCAGCGTGCGCGCGCACGGGTGAAACGGAAAAACGCGAGTAACAAACGAGGCCAGGCATGAAATGGGTGTCCATACCGGCGGTATTGATGGCCGCCGTCTCGCTGTACGTGGGATTTTACTACATCTGGATGTATGCACGGAGAAAGAGCGAGCAGGAGAACCTGGCCTTTGCCGTCAGCTGCTTCACCATAGCGCTCTACGATATATTCTGCGCCGGCCTGTATAATGCCGCCTCCCCGGAAGCCGGTATGTTCTGGCAGCGGCTGCAGTTCGCGGCCCTCTGCATGTTCACCGTCTCGGTCTCATGGTTTTTTTATCACCTTACCTCCTTTAGGACGCGGATACCGTTCATCTTCATCACCGCGTGGCTCTCGATCTTTTTCTTCCTCGGGTTTCTTGTCAATAACGAGCTGACCCTCAGCACGGCGCGGCCGTTTGTTAAAACGATAAATCTCGGCGGGTTATCAGTCATCTACAACGAGGTGGACCCCGGCGTTATCTATACCCTCCAGTACGTATCGATGATGGTGATCGCCTTTTTCCTGTTCATCATACTGATACAGAATTACCGGAGCGAGGAAAAGCCGGCCGTGCGGCCCGTCCTGATAGCGATGGTCCTGTTCCTGGCGGCGTCGGTGAACGACGTGATGGTGGGGGCCGGCGTGTATCCTTTCATCTATCTCCTGGAATACGCGTACATGTCCATCATTATTACCATGGCGAATGCGCTGCAGAACCGCTTTCTGGCCCTCCATCACGAGGTGGAAGAGCTAACCCACCAGCTCGAGGAAAAGGTAAACGACCGGACCATGGAGCTCCTGCTGAGCGAGATAACCCATCGGCTCTACGCCGAGATGGCGGGCGAGCCGTCCGGCCGCCCGGCGGAGGACGGCTCGCGGAAGGACGACCTGTCGCCGGCGGTCAACAGCCTGAGCCAGGATATCAGCATCATCATGAACATCGACAAGCTGCTGGGCCGCTCGCTCGAAAAGGGGGCGGAGCTGGTCGGCGCCGAGCGCGCCGTCCTGTTCATGATCGACGAGGCCGGCCGGCTCGACCGCGCCGCGACCATGGGCAACGTGATGGCCGAGGCGTGGGTCCGCGAGGCTGCGGAGCGCGTCCTGTGGGAGAACCATCACCTGATCATGAACCGGCACGATCCGGACGGCAACCCGGCGCACGGTTCCGCCGGGGCGGACGGGGCGCGGCACACGCTCATGGTACCGGTAAATTTACGCGGCAAGGCGATCGGCGTGTGCTGCGTCCAACGCCCGGTCATGCGCGACGAGTTCACGGAGCGGGACATCAGGATGGCCGAGGTCTACATGGCACAGGCGGCGTCCGCGATCGAGAACGCGTATCTGTACCAGCGCATGATAGACCGTAACGTGCCCGAGCGCCGGCAGTCGGTGACGCAGAATATCGAGGAAAAGATGAAAAAGGCGATCGCCTTTATCCGGGAGAACTACCAGTCGGACATATCGCGCGAGGGGCTTGCCGCGTCCCTCAACATGCACCCGGACTCGTTCGGCAGGTTCTTCAAGCTGTACACGAACAAGAAGATCAGCGAATTCATCAACGAGCTGCGCGTCATCGAGGCGTCGCGGCGGCTCGGGGAAACCGACACGAACATTATAGATATCGCCTTTGCCGTCGGATTCGAGAGCCTGCCCACCTTTAACCGGGCGTTCATGAAGACCATGAACGTCACGCCGACCCAGTTCAGGGAGCGGGGAGGGAAAAACAGGTAAGCGGGGCATATATCTTCACTACGCCGCGTCTGTTGATATCGATGGTAATAAGCGTCAGGTCGTCCTGGAACGGACCCGGGGTTATGAGCTCGACCAGGTTCCGGATGATCTGGATTGAAAGGCCCTGGGCGGTCAGGGCCACGTTTTTCGCGATCAGGGACTTCAGCCTCTCCTCGGTGAACATCTCGCCGCTCCTGTTCTTGCATTCGGTCACGCCGTCGGTATAGAGGACCAGGCGGTCACCGCTTTCCAGGTCGACGGTTTCCTCCGAGATTTCAATCTGACTGTTCCAGCCCATGACGGTGCCCTTCGTATGGAGCTTGTGGAAGGAGTTGTCCCTTCGCCGGAAGAGTATCTGCGGGAAATGTCCCGCTCCGCCGGGCAGGGAAATATCTTGAAATTTTTTTGATAATGATTAATTACTGTTTGTGACAAGGCGCACCCAAAGAACGACAGCGGCCTTTACCCTTGACACTATCATTTTCTGATCAATCTGTTTTTGATAGGATAAAAACTGATTAACCTGATATTCTCTGATTGATGCAATGAAACAGGCGCTTAAGGGCGTTCGTTACATTAATAAAATAAGGATATATTCCATGGCGGCAACGCACGTAGTTACGCATGACGTGGGCACGACGGGTAACAAGTCCTGCCTGTTCCGGATCGGGGAAAAGATCGAGCTCGTGGATTCCTGCCTGGTCGAGTACCCACTCTACACCACGCCGGACGGCGGGGCCGAGCAGAAGGCGGACGAGTGGTGGTCGGCGATATGCCGCGCTACAAAAACCGTGATGGCCCGGTCCGGCATTGACGCCTCACAGGTGAAGGCCATGACCTTCTGCGCCCAGATGCAGGGGTCGGTGCTGGTGGACGAGGCGGGCAGGGCGCTCCGGAACCCGATGAATTACATGGACGGACGCTCGATCAAACAAATTGAACGGTATCTCTATAATGGCCTGATAAAAATCGACGGCAAGTGGAACGCCCTGACGGCACTGAACTGGCTCCGGATAACCGGCGGGCTTGCCGCGACACCCAAGGACCCCCTGTGGAAATATCACTGGGTCAGGGACAACGAGCCCGAGCTCTTCATGCGCGCGCATAAGTGGCTCGACGTGAAGGATTACCTGATCCACCGGTGCACGGGTTCCTATGGCATGACCCGTGACTCCGCGCATCTCACCTTCCTGTATGACACCAGGCCGGGGAAGCTCGGATGGCACCCGGGACTCTGCAAAAAGTTTGATGTCGACATGGACCATTTGCCCCCGGTGGTGGATTCAACCGACGTGGTGGGGCGCCTCCTTCCCGGCCCGGCCGCGGAGATGGGGCTCGGAGCCGATATACCGGTTTTTGGCGGCGGCGGAGATACATCGCTGACGGCCGTCGGTTCGGGCTGTGTCGACCTGTACGATACCCATGTGTACGTGGGCACCTCCGGGTGGGTGCTTTCGAACGTCGACAAGCGGATGGTGGACATAGGCAACTTCATCGCGTCGATCCTCGGGGCGATGCCCGGGTTTTACTGCTATACCGCGGAGCAGGAAACCTCGGGCGCATGCCTCAAGTGGGTGCGGGACCACCTGGCGCTGGACGAGATCGGCGTGTACCTGGAGGCCCGGCACGTGGTCGAGAAGACTCAGGAGTACGCAAGCCTCTTCGATTACATGAACAAGGTCATCGGCGAAACGCCGGCCGGGTCCGGCGGCGTGATCTTCACGCCCTGGCTCCACGGCAACCGCTCGCCGCGGGAGGACCCGTACGCGCGCGGCATGTTCTTCAACCTGGGGCTTGATACGGGGAAACGGCAGATGATCCGCTCGGTGCTCGAGGGCATGGCGTTCCACAAGCGCTGGATGCTGGAGGCCATGGAGCGGAAGATCCCGCGGCGCGAGAGCCTGCGCTTCGTGGGCGGGGGCGCAAAGTCCGCGGTGGGCTGCCAGATACTCGCCGACATTACCGGCAGGGTGATCGAGACGATCGCGGACACGCAGAACGTCGGCACGGTAGGCGCGACCGTGGTCTGCGCCGTGGGCCTGGGCCTTCTACCCTCGTTCAGGGAGGCGAAGGACCTCATCCCGGTCGCGGTACGGTACGAGCCGCGCATGGACCTCCGTTCGATGTACGACGGGCATTTTGAAACGTTTACGAAGCTTTACGAAAGAAATAAAAAGCTGTTCGCAGCTATGAACAAGTGAGGACGTAATGGGAAAATATGACGCATACAAGCAACGGGTATTTGACTGCATGATGGCCCTCGTGCGCGAGGGATACGTGCAGGGGACCGGCGGGAACGTTTCCCTGCTGGTTGATGGCGAGGACGTTGTGGCGGTGACGCCGTCGCAGCGCGAGTATGACACCATGACCGTGGACGAGATCTGCGTGGTGGACTTCGACCTCAAGCCGGTGGAAGACAACGGGCTGAAGCCCTCGATGGAGACCGCCATGCACATCGGGGTGTACCGGAACAGGAAGGACGTCGGCGCGGTCGTGCACACGCACCAGATTTACGCCAGCGTGTTCGCTCTACTCAACCAGCCGATACCGGCGCTCTTCGACGAAGTTTCCATGACTATCGGCCCCCTGGTCGACGTCATCCCCTACGCGCTGTCGGGAAGCCCCCAGCTGATCGAAAACGTGAAATCAAAGCTCGACAACCGGGCCAACTGCTACCTCATTCAGAACCATGGCGTCCTGGCCCTGGGACCGGACCTCGCAAAAGCGAAACGGTGCGCAGAATTGCTGGAGAAGACCGCGCATGTGTACTCCCTGGCGCTCTCAACCGGCAGGGAGGTAACGCATCTGCCCCAGAACATACAGGACCTGATGGCAAAGATCGTTACGGGGAAGCAGGACGCGGAGATCAAGAAGCGGCAGGGGTGACCTCCCCCGCGCTGCCGCGCACCCTCTCCCATTAAAAATGGAAAATTGGAGAGGGTTTCTGCGGGATGCAGTTTCCTCCCGGGGCATCCCCCTCTCCCAGGGGAGAGGGGGACCGAGGGGGTGAGGTCGAAATAATAGATACACTATACGGAGGACATCATGAGCAAGTCAGAGAGCAAAAACAAATACGGCATTTCGCACTGGCCCGATACCGTGGAGCTGCAGAAGCGGCTGTACCACCTGGCGAACGAGCTGCCGATCCACCAGATCAAACGGGAGAAGCTCGCCGAGTACATGGACTATTTCGAAAAGAAGTGCGCGGGATCTAAAAAGATGACCGACCGCGCCAAGGACCTCATCCCGGGCGGGGTCCAGCACAACCTGGCCTTCAACCATCCGTTCCCCCTTGCCATCACGAAGGCGGACGGCGCGTACCTGTGGGACATTGACGGCAACCGGTATATCGACTTCCTGCAGGCGGGCGGGCCCACGCTCCTGGGGAGCAACTACAAGCCGGTACAGGAAAAGGTGATCGAGCTGATCAGGGAGAGCGGCCCGGTAACGGGGCTTTTCCACGAGTATGAGCTGAAGCTCGCCGAGCTGATCCACAGCCACATGCCCTCGATCGAGATGTTCCGCATGCTGATGAGCGGGACCGAGGCATGTATGGCCGCCGCGCGCGCGGCGCGGACCTTCACGGGCAAGAAATACGTCATCAAGAACGGCGGCGCCTACCACGGGTGGAGCGACCAGTTCGTGTTCGGGATGCGGGTCCCCGGCGTGGGGCCGCTGGACGCGCACGGCATCCCCGCCGGCGCATACCAGTTTACCCAGGAGGTGTTCCCCAACGACCTCGACGCGCTGGAGAAGCGGATGGAGGAGAACGAGAAGGACGGCGGCACCGCGGCCGTGTTCCTTGAGCCGCTGGGTCCCGAGAGCGGCACCCGGCCTGTGCTCCGCGAATACAACCAGAAGGTGCGGGAGCTCTGCGACCGGTTTGGCGCGCTCCTGGTCTTCGACGAGGTCGTCACCGGGTTCCGCATCGGCCTGGGCGGGGCCCAGGGTTATTTTAACATCAAACCGGATCTCACCGTGTTCGGCAAGTGCATTGCCGGCGGTTATCCGGGTGCGGGCGGCGTGGGCGGACGGAAGGACGTCATGCTCTGCTACGCGGCCGGCATCGGCGGCGGCCCGGGCGGCAAGCGCGCGATGGTGGGAGGCACCCTGTCCGCCAACCCGATGAGCTGCGCTGCCGGGTATTTCTGCATCAGGGCGATCGAGGAGACCGGGGCGCACCTCACGGCGGGAGCCGCGGGCGACCGGCTCTCGAAAGGGCTCTCTGAAATGTTCGAGCGGCTGAAGCTGCCGTTCGTTGCCTTCAACCACGGCTCTATCTGCCACATGGAGACCGGCGCCGCGATGCTCATGGACATCAAGAACCCGAACATCTTCAAGGAAGTCGGTGCCCGCAAAAAGGTCATGGAGGAGATGGGTGCGGCCATGACGGCAGAGGGAATCATTACCCTTGCGGGAAGCCGTCTTTATACGAGCATGGCGGACACCGACGAGGTGGTAGATGACGCTCTTAACCGGTTCGAGAACATTTTCAAGCATATTGAAGTGAAAAAGGATTGAGGAGTGACGTCGGCAGGTCCTGAAGCGCATGTGGGTCTGCCGTTATATGGCCTGAAAGAAGTTGCCATTGCGAGGGGTCCCGATGCAATAGGGACGACGAAGCATGCCTCGACTTCGCTCGGCAACCAAACGGACCCTGAGCGCTTGTACTGAGCGGAGTCGAAGTGCAGTCGAAGGGCGCTTCGCTCCGCTCGCGATGACAGGAAATTTCGGAACAAACAGCCCTGATGGAGGATGGAACGTGAAGCAGAAAGACACGAAGAAAAAAGCCGCAAAACCGCGGCCCGGCAGCAAAGGGAAGGCGAATAAGCAGAGCAGGTCCGCCGCTGCGAAACCGGCGGAGAAGAAAACCGCAGCCATGGACGTGAAGCCGGTTGAGGGTGCCTACCGGGCATACGGGTACCGGTGGCTGGTGCTGGCGGTTTTTTTCCTGATCACGGTAGTCATCGAGATACAGTGGCTATCATTCGCGCCCATAGCGCGGGAGGCGCGGGCGGCCTACGGTTTCGGCGCCGGCGAGGGAATCTATATCGATCTGCTCGCGCTGATCTTCCTGGTCATGTTCATCATCGTGTGCATCCCCGCGTCGTATATCATCGACCGGTACGGCATACGCAAGGGCATCGGCATCGGCGCAGTATTGACCGGGATCTTCGGCCTCATGAAAGGCGTGTTCGCCGACAGCTACCCGATGATGATTGCCTGCCAGGTTGGCCTGGGCGTTGCCCAGCCCTTTATTCTTAACGCAGTAACGAAGGTCGCGGTCAACTGGTTCCCGCTGAACGAGCGGGCCACTGCGGTTGGAATCGCAACGCTCGCGCAGTACGTGGGCTTCATAGTCGTGAGCATGGTGACGCCGCACCTGGTGGTGAAGAGCGGCGAAACCTACGAGCTTGGCGGGATGCTGATGACCTGGGGCGTGTTAACGGCCGCGATTGCAATGCTGTTCCTCGTGTTCATGCGGGAAAAGCCCGCAACCCCGCCGTCCAGCCACGGTACGGAAGAGCGCCTGCTTTCCCGCGACGGATTCAGGCACATCATGAGCCATAAGGACATGCGTATTGCCTTGGGGCTCTTTTTTATCGGTCTGGGTATGTTCAACGCGATCACGACCTGCATCGACCAGATCTGCGAGATCAAGAAGCTTGCCACCGAGCAGACAGGCATGATCATGGGCATGATGTTCATAGCGGGCATCGTTGGCGCGGTCATTCTCCCCGCGCTGTCGGACCGGTTCCGCAAGAGGAAGCTCTTCCTGGCGCTTGGCATGGCGCTCATGATCCCGGGCCTCGCGGGCCTTACGTTCGCGGAGAGCTACGGTCTCATGCTGGCGTCCGCAGCGGTCATGGGCTTTTTCCTGCTCGGCGGTGCCGGGCCGATCGGGTTCCAGTATGCGGCAGAGGTGAGCTTCCCCGCGCCGGAATCCCTGTCTCAGGGGATTATCCTGCTCGCGGGGCAGGTTTCGGGCATTCTGTTTGTGGTCGGGATGAATGTGGCTGGCATGATCCAGTTCATGGTCGTCTTCATAGCCCTCGCGGTGCTCAATGTGTTTCTGGCCGCGCGGCTGAAAGAATCGCCCATGATAGTGTCGGCCCAGGGCTGAAGGGGCCGTGAAACTGAAAGGGGTTGGAATAAATTATGACAGCGCAGAATAAACGGGAACTGATCGGCCGCCTGGAGAACATACACTCCCCGTTGCTGTCGGCGGATGAGCTGGTCAGGCTCTACGAGCACATGGTGCAGCATTCGGAGCTTTCTCCGGAATCGATCATCCATGAAATTGAGAGCGCGTCTACGCGGATCGATGCGGGACGATATTTTTTTCTCTCAATGGACCTCGAGGAGCTGTCGCTGGGGATCGAGGAGATTTCCTTCCTGCTGGTGCACAACCGCTACCAGGAGAAAGAAAGCTCGGATACGGCCGGGAGTTACCGGAACATCGATGTCCGCGGCGAGTTCCCGGGAAAGCATCTCATTTTCATCTCCGACACCACCGAGCTGGTGCGAAAGGCCACGGAGAATATCCAGGACATTATCCGGTCCGGCAGCGGCAGGCTATTCCGCCTTTATTCCTACGTGATCACCAGCGATCCCGGGACACGTGACGTTCGGAGGCTGTACATCCTGGAGGAAGAGTCGCCGGCCCGGCCGGACCCTTCCGCGGAGGAAGAGGCCGTGAACCTGGTGCGCAGCGTCACCGGGGGGAATGCCCGGCCTGCGCCGGATGATGCGGAACGGGCATTCATCCTTTCCGCCGCGCCCGGTTTCATCGCCCGGGGCCTGGGCAATCGCAAAAGGAAAAACATTGAGAATTACTTTTTTCCCTGGATGAAAGTCCGCGGTCTCGTCAGCAGGGGAGAGGACCTCAGCATCGAGATTGAAACCGCCTGCGCTGCCGGATGCCCGGAGGAAAAGGCGGTGAGGCTGTGGCTGCCGCTGGAGAAATTCCAGGAAAACTTCGGCACCATTAACAAGATTCTCGAGCGCCGCGGCATACCGTTCACCCGCCAGTATTTCGAGACCTTTGCCGTAGACGGGACGGCCTATATCGCGCTCACCACCTGCATTGACGGCAATTATCTGACCGCCGAAGAGGAGGAGTTCCTGAGGGGAGAGCTGTATAACCGGCTGGTGCTGCTCGCGTCCGCGCCGCTGTCGGTCGGTGAGATCCGGGGCATCCTGGACCGGATCAGAAACGGCCGTGATTATGACAAGCTTGACCTGATAGACACCATGCAGAAGAACAAGCATAAGGAGTATCTCATCCCGCTTGTCTACCTCCTGAATGATCCCGCCGGCGAGATACGGGACAAGTCCTTCGGCCTGATCAAGCATTATCTTCTTAACCCCACGGCGGAGATGCGGGATGATTACTACTGGTCCACGCTGAAAAATATCGTGACTGCCGCGACCGTGCCGCTCGAGCGCGAGCCGGACCGTCCCTCGCGGCCTCTCACCGACGCGGAAATCGTCAGCCTGATCCGGTTTCGCGATATCTATTACGAAGATTACCGGGAGCCGATCACGGGCATGACCTACCTGTTCATACGCATCAGCGGGCACGGCATCGGGAAGGGCGGCATCCGGGCCGACGCGGAGCATGTGTCGTTCTCCGGTGAAGGGGCCCTCTCGACCAACATGCTCTTCAAGACCCTGGGCCTGGGGATACCGCTGTACACGATCGGCAAGGGCGGGATCCTGGGCGACCTGCGCCTGAAGGGCGTTCCGTCGCCGGACCGGGAGCGCATACGAAGCGGCGTCCTGGAGGCCTACGCCGACTTCCTGTATTACCGGGCAGAGGTTGGCCCGCTCTCCGACGTGCCCGCCGGCGACGTCGGGATCGGGGGCGAGGAGATCGGGATCCTGTACGCGCGCATTACCGACAATGCGTTCCGGGACCTGGGCCGTCTGAGCCGCGGCGAGATAGACGCCGCTTCGCCGGAAGCACGCATCCTGCTGGAGCATTTCGGGATTAATACCGGATCCGAAGACACGGTCCGCGCCCTTGCCGCGAACCGGGACGCGATGGAGGCGTATACCGCATCGGCGATTACCGGCAAACCCGGTACGCGCGGGCTTGCACTCCGAAACGGGGCCACGGGCCGGGGCCTGGTCGAGGTGCTGGCCTCGCAGCAGAACTACAGCGATTACGGCGATCCCGCGCTCTGGTCAGAGCCGGTTATGCTCGACCGCGCGCTGGCCGCAGATGCGGATTTCACCAGGCTGGCGCGCGCCCGCATCAGGATGCTTACGTTTTCGGTGCAGGGATTCGGCAAGGTGGGCGCGTCCTTCGCGCGGCTCATCGACGATATCGGCGCCAAAATAAAGATGATATCCGACATCAGCGGCACGCTTGCGAACGAGCGGGGGATTGCAGGCGTTGGCGGCCTGGCCGAGCTGTGCAAGACCGGCCTGAATAGATTGGCGGACGCGCCGGCCGGGCTTCTCGCCGGCTCGGAGTTCTTCCCGGGCGACACCGTGCGGCCCCTCGCCGCGGTAGTGAACGTGGTGGTGCCGTCCGCGCTGGAGGACGTCATTATCAACCGCGATACCTGCGGCCCCGGCGAGGTTCGAACCCGCGATATCGAGGGAGAATACATACTCCAGGGGGCCAATGGTCCGGTCACCGCGGACGCCGAGGACCGGCTTACGGAAATGGGCAGGGTGCTGTTTCCCGATATTCTCGCCAACGCCGGCGGCGTTCTGGCATCTTACCTGGAATGGCTCAACGGGCTGGTACGTATTTTCGGGTACGGCAGGATGCACCGCGAGGGGTTTGTGCACCCGGTCGTGCACAATCTGGTTAGCCGTTTCCATCCCGACGCCGCGCGTGACAACATCACCGAGATCGATGAGAAGGTGTATGACTACGCGTTCCGGTTCATCCTGCGATGGGCGACGGTGGAGACCATACGCCTTTCGCGGACCTATAAGATATCGCTTCGCACCGCCTATATGGCCCTCGGGATCCGCCTCGCCGCCAGGGAGGGACGGCTCTCCGGACTGTTCAGGATCAGGGTCGAGAACATGCGCGACACCTTTGCGCTTAGAAAATAGCCGCGCCGGCATTAATGTGTATTCTGGAGGGGGCTTTCGGCATATTGCATAGTGACCCGGCTCGTTATTCCCTTGATCATGATCAAATTGTCATTAAATTAACATGTTTCCGGAAGGTCGGCAGTATGCAGATGGTTGTACCATGCTCACACCTGATGTAACCGTCTAATTAATAGATTGAAATTTATCTGTCCCCGGTATATTGTGTCCTGTTATCAGGGACCTCCCCCTGAGACATACCTGGCCCCGGTTTCAGGGCCAGCGTTCGTGCATCAGGTATGCCCGATGTCGTATGACATTCACGTGGATGTGAGGCTGATATGCTTGGAAGACTCTCCAACTACTTTCTGGGTGCTTATAAAGACAGCAATTACGTTTTGCAGCAGAAATCCCGGATAATTCTCGTCATTTGCATACTGGTCCTGTTCTTTGTGCCGGTAATTATTGCCATGAATATTGTCACAGGGCAGGTTGATTTCGTGCTTATCGCGCCGCTCGTGTTCGCCATGGGTGTTGTCATCTGTGCCATCTTCTTTCTCAAGTCGGGCAGATACAGCTTAACTGCGCATATGATGTTGATTATCACGCTTGCCGCTGTCTGGTCGACCCTGTTCCTTGATAACAGCAAGGATCCCGTGATCGTACTTGACTCGATAACGTATGTGCCGGGCCTCCTTGTTCTCACGGCCCTTGTGGTTACGAGGAAAAAATACGCCATTTTACTCTACACACTGTTGAACCTGGCGCTTTTTGCCGTTTTCGTGATTGTTGCAACCGGACAGTTTAAAATGGACGAGAACGCGATCATCGATTACGTGGTCGACAGCGGTATCGTAATCGTGTTTGTGGGCATCCTCTGCTTCCAGATCTTTAAAATCAACAAGACCGCGCTTGACCGGTCAGAAGACGATGCACGGAAGAACGAGGACCAGTACCAGGTCATCCATCGTCTCCACGGCTCCATCAAGGAGATGTCCGGCAAGCTGGCCGGTCACTCCAATGAGTTGTCGCAGGAGTCGGATTCCTTCTCTTCCCAGTCGCAGACGCAGGCGTCGGCGATCGAGCAGATAACCGCTACCATGGAAGAGGTCTCCAGCGGCATCGACATGGTTTCCGACAACGTCGGCAACCAGAACAGCAGCATGATGTCCCTCTCGGAAAACATCGAGAGCCTGTCCGGGACCATCAAGCAGATAGCGGAGCGGGTGAATCACACGCTCTCCATGACCGACGAGGTCTCGTCGGTTGCCAATCGAGGCAGCGACATCCTCAGCGCCATGAGCGAGAGCTTCAGCAAGGTTAACGAGAGCTCCGGGATGATGACCGGCATCGTAGGCATGATCGGGGACATTTCCGACAAAACGAACCTTCTCTCCCTGAACGCGGCCATAGAGGCGGCCCGGGCGGGCGAAGCGGGACGCGGTTTTGCCGTGGTCGCGGACGAAATATCCAAGCTCGCCGACCAGACCGCAGCGAGCATCAAGGAGATCGACGGGCTCATCAAGGCCAACGTCGAGGAGATAGCCCGCGGCATGGCCAATGTCGAGGCGACGGTGAGCACCATCATGCAGATCATCCAGGGCGTAAATACCATAAGCAATGAAATGGGTGAAATATCCCGGCAGATGCAGAGCCAGACCGATATCAACCGGAAGGTCAACGGTGAGGCGGGCTCGGTCATGAACATGTCGGACGAGATCAAGCGGTCTATGGATGACCAGAAGATCTCCATGAGCGAGATGGTCAAGTCGATTACCGGGCTGAACGAGATCACGCAGACCTATTCGGAGGGCGCGCGGAAGCTCACGGTGAAGTCCCGCGACATAGATTCGATGGTGCGGGAGCTCCACGACCTGACGAACTACATTGACGAATAAGGCTTTTCAGTCGTAACCCGATTAATTCCTTGAATTATCAGCCCTCGTGCGCCAGATTGACTTCCGGCGCGCGACGCCGCATGCAACAATGAGAACGATATACAACGATCATCTTCCCGATGCCGACATGGCGTTCTTCGATCTTGACGAGACGCTTACCGATGACGATACCGATTCCCTCTGGGCCGCGTGGCGCTCACGACGCTCGCTCCGGGGTTGGGCGGAGCGGGCCTGGCTTGCCAAGCTGTACCGGGACTACCGGAAGGGCGGGATGGACCTCGACGAATACATGCGCTACCAGCGGTTCAGGGCGCGTTCCATGTTGCCCGATGAATTCAGGAAGATGAGCCGGGACTTCTTCAGCGAGGCGGGCCGGGTCCATATATACCATGAAGCGGAGGATATCGTAACCGCGCTGAAGGAAAGGGGATGCAGAACGGTCATGCTGACGGCCCAGCACGACGTGATAGCCGGGCCGTTTGCCGAGGCCCTGGGCATGGACATGATGATTGCCAACCGGTTCGGCGAAGCGGAAGGCCGATTCACGGATCCGTTGAGCCCCTACTGCATCGGCGAGGGAAAGGTCGTGCTCGGTCGCCGGTATGCTGACGAAGCCGGGATTCCCCTGGCACGGTGCGCTTTTTTCGGGGACAGCATATACGACGCACCGTTCATGGAGCTTGTCGGCCATCCCGTAGCAGCAAACCCTGACCTCCTGCTCACGGAGCGCGCCGAGCGGAACAACTGGCCCATCGTGCGGTTCAACGGCGCCCACAGATAAATCAACACAAGGACCATCATGACGGACCGACTGATCAGGAAGTTGAGCCACGAGGAGCTGAAGGCAGCCCGGCCCGTCGAATCAGAGCTCGGCGGGCTGTCACGATGCCCCATAACCGTAGTGTGCGAGAATATCAGGAGCCTGTACAATGTAGGTTCAATCTTCCGGACGTCAGATGGGGCCGGTATCGAGAAGCTGTACCTGTGCGGTTATACCGGGTACCCTCCGAGGCCGGAGATCGAAAAGACGTCGCTGGGAAGCGTGCGGAGCGTTCCGTGGGAATACGTTCCAAACCAGTTCGAAGCGGTCCGCCTTCTCAAGAAGCGTGGGTATCATATCGTCGCGCTGGAGCACACGAACAGGAGCGTCAGTTACGATGAGGCTTCGTACACTTTCCCTCTCTGCCTCGTGATAGGCAATGAAGTCACCGGTATCACCGACGAGCTGCTTAATCTGTGTGATATGGCGGTCGATATACCGATGCACGGACTGAAGCAATCCCTCAATGTGTCGGTTGCATACGGTATTCTGGTGTACCACATAGCGCGCTTCTCCATTCCAAAGCGGGGAGTGGATTAGAAAAATTGGTCTTAGAGTAAATATGAGACAATAATGTTGTTCATAATGTGAACATTGTTTATTTATTTGTCTTTTTTTATAAATATTTTAATCTGAAACTTGTCATTGAATAAAATTAATATAAATTATAAATACAATAAAAAAGCCCATTCAGGCGGGTTTTAAATAATGATAAATATAGACATGAAAAAAATATTTGATCATAACAATAATAGTGGGGATATAGTAAATGGGGTTTGGGTTTATCGTATATACAAGATAAATGTTGTATGGGGATTCATTACAGCCTGTTTCCAGGCATTTAAAAAAAGTTTGGGAGAAGAAAATGAAAACATGTTTCTATCGTATCACCGGTCTGGTTGCCGTACTTGTCCTGGCAATCGGCATGACTCAGTGCAAGGCAGGCAAGTCCCGGATATTGCCATCACTTATCACAAAATATTCTTCATTGTCGGAGTATCAGAATGACATTTTGCAGGAAATCCTGGACCTTACGCACAGGTCAAATACCGATTTTAGCGTGGTACTCTCGAAAAAATCAGGTTCCGGGACTGTCAGCGGCTTTTCGTATCTGTTCAAGATGACGTACGCGGATCATGTCTCGTATCTTGATTATACTATACGGACCCCTAATGTCACGGCAGATCGTCCGTTCAAGAGCTTCGATGACGGCTTGACTTTCAAGGTGCTTCACGCCTGCGGAATCGACGACACGCATGTCGAGGTGGTTTTCAACCGGAGCGTTAACACAGTTGACGGTGCCTCCACCGGATTATTCGCAATTCCGGGGCTTACCGTGTTAGGGGCGGCTGTTGACGGGACGTACGGGAATATAGTCCTTCTCACGACCGACGCGCAGGGTGATGAAGCAGATTTCACTCTCACGGTTGACGCGAGTTTCCATGACTCGGATGGTGCCGAGATCGGCGGCGCGGGCAACACCGCAGCGTTTAAGGGGTTCGGCTCTACCGCGCTCCCGGCCGTGCGGGACGTGTACATGCGGTCTTCCGAGCAGATACGTGTGGTGTACGGCTCTACGCCCGGAAGTCCGTACAACGCTCTTGGCAATTATACTGTCTCCATCAAGATGGACGGGGTCATGCGGTGGGGCGAAGACGGGAGCAGTGCCACGTATCCCAATGTCCTGTCGATGAACAACTATGGGATCCTGATCGCCATGGAGCAGCAGTTTGACCCGCACATGGCAGGGTATGATTCCATGCTGGATTTTGCTCGTACCATGGGCGACAACCTCGTTATACTGGGCCAGGCTATTGTCGGTAAAACCGGCCTTGACCGGCGCCGGAGCACCGATACCTTCTATCTCGTGAAGCTGTACCAGCTGACGGACGAGACGAAGTACCTCGACCAGGCCGAGTTTAATTTTGACAATGAGATCAGCACGAATTCATACGGCGGCAGCACGGGCGGCGAAGCATGGGCGAAACAGATGATAGCCCAGCGATACGACCTGGCCGGGTACGACGCGGGGTTTTATATGAACTCAGCGCTGGCTCTTGCCTCGGTTGACAAGGCGTATCCGGGAGCGAAAGAATTCGCGACTGCGTGTGCGGACTACATGATCGCAAATGAGGCCGGATGGAGGGACCTCGCCGCCCCAACATACGGCACCAACAGGCTTTCTGTCGGCGCCTTCTGCTTCTACCTGACGGAGCTTGCCAGAATCTATCCGGACACGAAGGCGGCCTATTCGGCCAAGATTACCGAATACGCGACGGAGGTCCTGTCGTGGCGGGACGTCTCCGGGTACTGGGGAATGTCGTCCACTTACCCGGAATTTGATCCGCAGACCACGGCATTCTGCCTCATGGCGTTGAAAGGCGCCGAGACGGGATACGGCATGGACGCCTCGGCCATGCAGGGCGCGATTCAGACGGCGGAAGATTATATCGTGGCCAATTATATCAATGACGGAACTTTCATGGGCGGCTGGTACTGGGACAACGACGAGGCTTCCGGCCTGTACAACGAGCCTGTCTCCGAATTAATCTGGGCCCTTTCAATCTGACACTGCATCAATTTTCCCCGATGGGATGCATCTCCACCCATCGGGGGATTGCCTTTTTAATACCTCTGGCGAAATTATACTTGCATGATTGAAATGATTCAAGCTCCCTGAATACCCAGTGGAGGCGATTCCGCATGAGATTTCTCGCTATCATGTTTGACCTTGATGGAACGCTCCTCGATACACTCGAGGACATAGCCGTTTCGATGAACGAGGCGCTGAAGAGGAGTGGGCTCCCGCCTCATCCCGCCGACCGGTACCGCCTGATGGTCGGAGGGGGCGTCGGCGATCTGGCCCGGAGGGCGATCCCCCCGGGGGCCGGCGACGGGGTGGCAGACCGGGTCGCTGCCGACATGCAGGAGGAATACTCCCGCCGGTGGGCCGATACGACACGGCCCTACCCGGGCGTGAGGCAACTGCTCGACGGACTTACAGAAATGGGCGTGCGGCGGGCGGTTCTCTCCAATAAGCCGGATGACTTTACCCACCTGCTCTGCGATCGGTTCTTCCGGCCCGGCGACTTCGAGCTTGTCCGCGGCGCGGTTGATACTGTACCGAAGAAACCGGACCCGGCCGCAGCACTGGCGATAGCAGCAGAGATGAGGATCGAGCCGGCCCGGTTCCTCTTCCTCGGTGATTCCGGCTCTGACATGAAAACCGCCCTTGCTGCCGGTATGTATCCCGCTGGCGCACTCTGGGGTTTCCGCAGCGCTGATGAGATAGCGGCGGCCGGGGCGAAGATAATGCTTGAGAGGCCCGATGAGGTAGCCGGGCTTTTTCATGGGCATGACTAGATGAAATTCGAAAATACGGGTGCGTTATAATATTAAATGGGGGTGAGGAATGCGGGTGATGCTTGGCGGTCTCCCCCAGATCAGCCTCCAGCTTGGTATTTTATCTATAATTTCTTTTATAAAAATATAACCTGTGAAGATACTTAGATAGTTATCGGTTGAATTTTGATCTAGTATTTGATTTAAGTATTTTTTTATGGAATATGAAACAACATAAGAAACCGACATTTTTCTGAATTTCCTCAAATCTGTAAAATACTCATAGTCCTCCGGCAGCCATAGGACATGAAGCGTTTCCCATTCCGACGGGTCTCTTCTTTTCTGGTATTTTACCCGCGTGCCGATTTTCATTTCATGCTCATCTTCCTTCATTACCCGTTTCAGCGCAGCAGCAATGATGTCTGAGCATGTAACCCCCGAACGATATGACGCCGTGACAATACGGCGTTTCAATGATCCCCGGATATTGATGGTGGTTTCTATTTTTTTTGATATTGATTGTTTCATGCAGGTATTACGAATAGGATGTCCTGAAATAAAAAAATTTTTACCACCGTAGAATAATTAAAAATAATAGTGGGAATATTAAGTATTTTAGAGTATATTAACGTATTGGCGTGCCTGCCCGGGCAGTTATATTATTGACAGACTGTGGCAAACATTCAATACTGTGCGCCTGATTTTGCGGAGGATTTCTATGTGGGACTACACGGATAAAGTTAAAGAATTATACACGAACCCAAAGAATGTCGGGAAGATCGATGACGCAAATGCCGTCTCAGAGGTCGGCAGCATTGTATGCGGTGACGCGCTTAAGCTTTATCTCAAGATAGACGACAAGCACGTAATCCGCGACGCCAAGTTCGAGACCTTCGGGTGCGGCAGCGCCATCGCGTCTTCCTCTGCCCTGACCGAGATGATCATCGGGAAAACGGTTGAGGAGGTCGAGAAGATCACCAACAAGGACATCGCCGATTTCCTGGGCGGGCTCCCCGAGGAGAAGATGCACTGCTCCGTTATGGGGAACGAGGCTTTGGAGAAGGCCCTGGCCCACTGGCGCGGCGAGAAGATCGCGGACCACGTCGACAACGAGGGTGAGATCGTCTGCCAGTGTTTCGGCGTGACCGAGAACCTGATCCGCAACGTCATCAGGGAGAATAACCTGAAAACGGTCGAGGACGTTACCAACTACACCAAGGCCGGCGGCGCCTGCGGGACCTGCATACCGAAGATCGAGGACATTTTGCACGAGATGGCGGGCGAGGCGAAGAAGGCTGAAACGACAAAGGCCGACAAGAAACCGCTTACCAATATCAAGCGGATGCAGCTCGTGGAGGAGACTATCGCCAACGTCATCAGGCCGATGCTCCAGAAAGACGGGGGCGACATCGAGCTCATCGACATCGACGGAAAGGACGTGCACGTCGGTCTGCGCGGGCACTGCGTCAACTGCATGGTCTCGGACGTGACGCTGAAGAACACGGTCGAGGCCAAGCTCCGCGAGTTTGTAGAAGAGGGAATCACGGTTCACGAGGTCAAATCGTAACAGATGCGCACGGGGGGAGGCGAAATGGATAGAACAATATACCTTGATAATAACGCGACCACCATGATCGCGCCCGAGGTCCTTGAAGCAATGCTTCCGTTTTTAAAGGAGAGGTACGGCAACCCCTCGAGCATGCATTCCTTCGGCGGCTCGGTAGCCCGTGACGTTGCACAGGCGCGCATGAATGTCGCCTCATTCATCGGCGCCGAGTACGATTACGAGATCGTGTTTACCGGCACCGGGACGGAGAGCGACAACATGGCCATCATGGGCTCGCTCGCCTATTATCGGGACAAGCGCCACATCATTACCACGCGGGTCGAGCACCCGGCCGTTATCTCTCTCTGCAAAAAGCTGGAAAAGGACGGGTACCGCGTCACCTACATACCGGTCGACCGGGAGGGCACCCTCGACCTGGAGCTCCTGAAAAGTTCGGTCGACGACGATACCGCATTGGTATCGGTCATGTTCGCCAACAACGAGACCGGCGTCATAAACCCGGTGAACGAGATCGGGGCATATCTGAAAGAGCGAGGAATCCCCTTTCATGTTGATGCAGTACAGGCCGCCGGCAAGGTGCCCATCGACGTAAAGAATATCCAGTGCGATCTCCTCACTATATCCGGCCACAAGTTCCACGCGCCCAAAGGGATCGGCGCTCTCTACGTAAGGCGGGGCACCCGGATGAGGCCGATCCTGTATGGCGGCCACCAGGAGAAGGGACGCCGACCGGGTACCGAAAACGTACCCGGCATCATCGGCATGGGAACGGCGGCGGAGCTTGCCATGAAGCACCTGCCCGAGTACGCCACGCGGGTGAACAAGCTAAGGGACCGCCTCGAGGCCGGCATTCTTGGCGCGTTCAAGAACGCGCACCTCAACGGGAACAGGGAACGGCGCGTGCCGAACACCACCAACGTCGGTTTTGAATACATCGAAGGGGAGGCGATCCTCCTCTACCTCGACCAGCAGGGAATTGCCGCGTCGTCAGGCTCGGCCTGCTCGTCCGGTTCTCTCGAGCCGTCGCACGTGCTCCGGGCCATGGGCGTTCCGTTCACGTCGGCGCATGGCTCGATACGCTTCAGCCTTTCCCGGTACACGAGGGACGAGGACGTCAACCACGTCCTTGCGGTCATGCCCGAGGTGGTCAACCGCCTGCTCGAGATATCGCCCTACTGGGACAGCGTAAGGCAAGAGGGGCGGCCGATCAACCTGTAAAGACAATGAATAATTATTGTTAATCGTATCCGTTCCTGAGGAGCCAATACGATTATTCGGAATTGTTAATCGTCCGTTGTTAATTGCATTACGCCTGTCATTGCGAAGAGCCGACCGGAGTCCAGCATGCACCCTGGCATTGTAAACTGCCGGGAGGCGACAAGGCAATCGATCCATTGATAAATAATTGCATCATCATTTTCATATTCATTCATGCCGTCAAAATGCAGATCGCATCGCTGTGCTCGCGATGACAGTAAGAGTTCATTCGACCATTTCTGAACCGGATCTGCCTCGCGCACGGCAATATTATGTTGACAGAAAACATGTTCTCGTCCATTTCTAACTGAGATATGAAATTTAAAATCTTCATCCGTACGCTGCTCGCCTGCCTCGCGGTCATGATAGCGCTCCTGTCGTTTGCGGTATTCAGTATTGTATCATACGCTGACGGCAGCGGGACCGGCTCCGCGGACGCTGCGGTCGTGCTCGGGGCAGCGGTCTGGGGAGAAAGGCCCTCTCCCGTGTTTCGCGAGCGGATCAACCACGCCATTACACTATACCGCGCGGCCCGTGTCAGGAAGATTATCTTCACCGGTGCGCCCGACAGCAGGAACGAGCCGTCCGAATCGCTTGCCGCGAAGGGCTACGCGATCAACGCCGGCGTGCCGGACCGGGACATCCTCATCGAGGAAAAGTCGCGGACCACGGAGGAAAATCTGAAGTATGCCCTCGCTCTGTCGCGGGAGCATGGACTCAAAACATTGCTCATCGTAAGCGACCCGCTCCACATGAAGCGCGCCATGATGATCGCGCGGGACATCGGCATGGACGCGCGCCAGGCCCCCACGCCCACCACGCGCGTCCGCGGGGTAGGGAGCAAGCTGCAGTTCCTCTCCCGGGAGCTTTACTTTTACCTGACGTATCACGCGGGGAAGCTCGCCGGCGGACCGGCGCGACAGGACTGACCGCACCGTGGAGGCCCATGGTATGAAAGCCGCTTTTTTTGATCTCGACCACACCATACTGAGCATCTCGAGCGGGCAGATCATGTTTGAAAGCTCGCGCCGCCACGGCATCATCAGCCGCCGCCAGGCCTATTTCGCGCTCGTTATCGTCGTCCTGTACCGCGCCGGCCTCATATCGCCGGACCGCGCAATCAACCGCTGGATGAGCTGGTATGCCGGGATGAGCGTCGACGAGATCGGGCCGATCGCGGCCGAATGGGCGGAAGAGCTTAAGCGGTACGTCCGCGAGGACGCGCGGCGGGAGGTCGCCATGCACCGCGAAAGCGGCGTGCGCACGGTCGTCCTCTCGGCCTCAACGACCTTCTTCTGCGAGACCATCAGGGACGAGCTGGGCATGGACGACGTCATCTGCTCAGAGGTCGAGGTGGCGGACGGCTTGCTCACCGGTGCGCTGAAGGGCCGGTACTGCTATGGCCCCGAAAAGCTCAACCGCGCGAAGGCCTACTGCAGCGAGCGGGGAATTGACCTGGCCGGCTCCTGGTACTACGCGGACTCGATCGCGGACGTGCCGGTCATGGAGGCGGTCGGCCGCCCGGTCTGCGTGACCCCTGACCCGAAGCTCAGGCGCGAGGCGCAGAAACGGGGCTGGGAGATTCGCATGTGGTGATGACCCCGGCCGGGTCGTGTAAAAAGAGGTTGCATTATCCGCACAACAGTGGCATGCTATCCTGCATGAAACGCACTCATCGGATCATCATTGCTCCCGCAGCCGCGGTCCTGCTCGCGGCTTTCGGCGCGTGCGGGTGTGACCGGGTCAAGGCGGATTCCCGGACTACAGGTGAGTGCCGCGCCATCGCTGACCGGTTCGACGCCATGCTCGCAGGCGCGGCCGGTGCGTGCCGAACGGATGCAGACTGCGCCTGTTACAATCCGGTATCGAGAAAGTCCGGGTGCGGCGGCATCACGGACAGGAAAACCGCGGATAAGCTCAGGAAGCTCGGGGAGGAATTTCACCGGGCACCATGCAGACGGTGGGTCCGGTGCGCGCCCTGGGCATGCAGGCCGGTCTGTGCACGCGGCCTGTGCGTTAACGGCAGGTAGCCCTTCCGGGTGCGGGGCGTGCATATTCCGCGAACCGGGAACGCCCGGACAGGATCAAATAGCATTATCGCATGAGTTATCATGTCAGAGGAGGATTACATGGGTTCAATTAAAAGATTTCCAGCAATTCTTTTCATCGCGTTCCTGGTCATAACGCCCTTTTCCTGCAAGAAGGCGGAATCCCCGTCCGAGGAGGCTGCAGCGCCAGCGTCCATGAGCGAACCGGTCATGCAGGCAAAAAGCGCATTGGACAGTGCGGGTGCGGTCGAAGAACGGAAGGCAGAGGCGGACGGGCCCCCCATGAAACCGGATGACGGCAGGGGGCTGCAGGGACACTTTCTCGCGCCCATGGACCTGGCGAAGGAGCGGTTGCTCGAGTACCGGGTCGAGATGACCTACGAAACGAAGAATATCCTGGCTTCGCGTCATGCGCTCCTGGCAGTCGTGGCAAAATACGGGTATGTGAAGAGCGGCAGCGCTGTGCTTGACGAGAGTACGGCCACGGCCGTATCGGACGTGTATGTGAAGTCGGAAAAGCTGTATGAAGCGCTCATGGAGCTCGATAAAATCGGAACGCTCCTCGCCGAGAACATCACCGCGACCGACCACACCGAAGACATGGCGCTCCAGAACCTGAAGGAGAAGAGGGAGCGTATCCGTATCGCCCGCAAGGGGATCGCGTCGGGCCAGGCCACGGCCGCGTCGCGGAACTGGAACGATATCGAGAACTCGCTGTCCCAGAGCGAGGACGGACTTGATGCCGCCGAGCACAAAAAGTGGCAGATTCGGGACAAAGTGGCATGGGCCTGCATTCACGTGGAACTTAACGGGCCGGAGCAGCCGGGCCGCATCAAGGTGCCTAAGTATGTGAATGCATTCATCGGACTCCTTAACGTTCTGCTGGTAGTGGCGTATGGACTTATCTACGTTGTCCCGTTCGCGGCTCTTGCCGGGGTTATTATCTGGAAGAGGAAGGAAATTCTGGGAATTTTCAGGAGAAAGAAAGAATAATGTACATGACGGGCCCGCGCACCCCGGCGGGCCCGTATCGATCCGGGCTGTCCGGTATTGCGGCTTGTATCGTCCTCCCGCACAATGGAACCCCGGGCCTCTGAGTATGCCGGAGGGTTGCGCGGGGACTCATGGAAATACACGGGCCATAATGGCATCCGGTACGTGCTCCGGCGGCATCATGATGCGCAAAGGACGGTGGCTTGATGGACATGTTCAATACGATCGCATCGGTGTTCATCCTTTTCAGCGCGGCCCTGACGCTGCTCATGGGCGTTGAGCAGCTCACGGGCAGAATTGAGAGAGCGCGATTCCACACGATACTCCTGTTCGTCACGATTCCCGTTTCGATAATCCAGTTTAACCATGTGCTATTTGGCATCGGACTGACGCCGCACTATCCCTGGAGCGCTTTTCTCTACCTGACCTCGATTTATGCCATAGGCCCCCTGACGAATATGTACTACCACTTTCTCATGAACCCGGGCAGGAGGATCAGGCCGAAGAAATTCCTGCGATTCCTTCCTGCTGTAGTCATCCTGGTAGCGGAGATCGCGCTCCAGACGGGGTGGCCGGAAGAGGCCAAGAAGAAGGTGCTTCATGAATTGTTCACCTCCCGCGGGTTCAGTCTCCTCCTGCCGCTATTATTTGTCGGCGGGGCGATATTTATCGCATACCAGGTCATGGTCGTCATCGAAGGCCTGCAGTTATGGAATGATGCCAGGATTAAGAAGGGAGTGCGCCTGATCGTCATGCTTGAGATTGTGAATATCCTCCTCCCGGTACCGATCATAATCTGGATGTTTTTTCGTTTTCATTCTCTTTTTCTTGTGTCGGGCCTAATTACTGCGTTTGTCATGCTAACAGTTTTTCTTTTTAATAACCGCTTTCCGAGAATTTTCAACCTCATGAAAAGGGAACTGGTGCGCAGGAAATACGAGAGGTCGTTTCTGCGGGGGGTCGATACCGGGTCCATGCGTGAGCGGATTTTCTATCTCATGGAGGAGGAAAAGGTCTACCGTGACAGCGAATTGACCCTCCGGTCGCTCGCGGCCACGATGAAGCTCACCCCGCATCAACTGTCGCAATTCCTGAATGAAAAACTGCAGACAAGTTTCACGCGGTTTGTAAACAGCTACCGGGTGGAGGAGGCAAAGGGCCTTCTTGCAAAGAACAGGGAGCACACGGTCCTTAATGTCTGTTTTATCGTCGGTTTCAGCTCAAAGTCCTCTTTCAACACCATTTTTAAAAATTTTACGGGCCAGACACCGACTGAGTACCGCAAAAATTTCTAACAGCCTCCGGTTTTACGTACTGTTCTGCATTGCACGCTCACATCTTATTATGACATCCCAATGAAAAAACCGTCCAACCAGATTTTTTTTCGTTCAAACTTATAACATCGGGCGACATGATGGAGAGCATAGGATATCCTCGTAGTAATTAATCATTATCAACCAGGAGGGTCGTAATGCTATCACGGTATCTTTTAATTCTCCATTCCGTTGCGCTTGTTCTTCCTTTCCTGTACTCTGCTCTTTTCGCAAGTCAGCTCAATCAGGAAGACGGCATCATGCCCAACCAGAGCGCTGAATACGTTCGCACTCAAAGCCGAAACGCATCCCTGGATGCCGATGCCGCATTCTACAATCCGGCGGGCACGGCATTTATGAAAAGAAAAGGGCTGTACGTAATGTTCAGCTCGCAGACGCTGTACGCCAGAAAGGACAGCTCGTTCAGGTTGTGGGGCATCCAGCCGGAAGGGCAGCCATGGAGCCTTACCACGGAGCTGGGAAACCCCTACTTCTATTCGACTGACAACAGGTACCTGGTGCCCAAAAGTTATCCGGCCGAGATCATCGCCCCGGTCCTGCCTGATTTCGATTTGATATATAAGGGAGAAAACTGGGCCGCTTATCTCTATGTCGCCGTAACACAGGCGGCGCCGGGCCTTACGTTTAAAAACGGGACGCCGGACCTGGACCGGGCGCTGTTAACCCTGAACGAGGCCTATGTCACAACCCTGGGCCAGACACTCGACAGGGTTATCCGGAAATCGTATGCCCGGCGGACGGAGCAGTACCTGAGCGGGACCGTCGGAGGTTCCTATGCGTTTCTTGACTGGCTTTCAGCGGCGATTTCATTTCGCTACATACACATGACAGGCAATCAGCAGGTTTCCCAGGCACCTCTGGATTTAACCTACAGCGCGGCTCTTCCTGACATCCGGTACCCGATGTCCATCGATACCGACGTTTACGGGAACGGATATGGCCTGATAGCCGGTCTTGACTTCAAACCGCTGGATAGCCTGAACATTGGTATCAGGGCGGAGTATTATTTTCCCATGATATTGAACAAGAGGACCAACAGATTCATCGCCCATCCCACAGTGGTGCAATCGGGCCAGTTGAACCTGTTCGCCGACAGCATCTGGCCGCTTATCATCAATGACCGGCTGGCTGATTCCGTGTCGACGGTCGGCGGCGTTCTGAATTTTGCCGGCATGGACCCCCGCTCATGGAAAAATATCGGGGACACGATGAAGGTGACCTATCCGCCCTCACTCTCCGCGGGAGTATCCTATAATATCGTGAAAGAGTTCAGGATCGAGACGTCTGTCGACCTCACCTTCCCGGGCAGGCGCGATCTTGACGGGCGGGAGAACAGCTTTAAGCCGGTCGGGTACCGCCTGGGGCAGGCTCTGGAATGGACCATCATACCCATGGTGATCGTAAGCGCCGGCTATTCCTATCATGATCCGGGAGTCAAGCCGGAAAAACGCAACGAAAACGACCAGCTACTGACAAGTCATACCGTCGGTGGGGGCTGCACTATTAAAGCAACCGAGTGGCTCGACATCACGGCAGGCGCATTCTACATGTTCTACATGCCGGAGTCCACTCAAACGGTTGATTATACCCGTTCAACCCTCGATATAGGCGCTCAGATAACCTCGACAAACGGTTCAGGGTGGAATAAAACCCTCAGGGAATCCCGGTGGAGCGTGGCCCTGGGTGTTACCATGCGTTTCCTGGGTGAAAATGCCCCGGGGGGAGTGAAAACAGAATAATCGGATTCTGCATGCGTACGTTATGACGCCTCCGAAAAGGCCCGATCCAGGGGCCGGTGCGGAGGCGTTTTTGTATGGACACGCCGAAGCAAGTCTGCAACAGTGAACGAAGCATGAATTGAAAATCCCCGGCTGCCGGGAATACCCCGGACACGTAACGCTGCGAGGTATTTGCACCATGGATTACTTCCTCATTATTTCGGCTGTAATACTGATGATCGCGGGGGTAATCGGCTGCTTCCTGCCTGCCGTCCCCGGCCCGCCGCTTAATTTTGCCGGACTGATACTGGCCCATCTCAGCAGGTTCTGCGAATTTGCCCTATCCACGCTGGTAATTCTCGGGGCCATCACCGTTGCGGTACTGCTGCTGGATTACATAGTGCCCGCATGGGGCACGAAGAAATTCGGCGGCTCGAAATACGGGACCTGGGGCAGCATCATAGGACTGATAATCGGGGTATTTTTTCTTTCCATAGGGCCGTTCGGGCTTGTCGGTATAATAGGGGGGCCGTTTATTGGCGCGTATATCGGCGAAATAATTGCACGAAAAAACAACCGTGACGCGCTGAAAGCGGCGTTCGGATCTTTCCTGGGATTTCTCGCCGGCACGTTCATGAAGCTTGCGCTCTCGATCGCCATGATCGTGGTCTTTATTATGGAATTGGTGTGATTGTGCAGGTCGTACCGGCGGCTTTTTTGGTCAGTCCCCGCTCTGCATGTTGATTAACCGGTTGAGGCGTAAGGAGAGACACATGAAAAAAAAATATGGAATGATTATCATGCTGCTCGCTGTAACAGTGACTGTGGTTTTCGGATCCATGCCCCTGTATGCTGCGGAAAGAGAGTCCGGTTCAAATAAAATCGCAGCGCCGAGAGACCAGGATTTGCCGGGGTTCAGCATTGGATACAACCAGTATTATGCATGGTGGGGCGGGAGGACCTGGGTGCTCAATAACATGGGCAAAGAGGGGAAAAAACCGGCCAACGGTTTTATGTACAACCCGATCATCGGGGTACGGTTTAACGGCAAGTACATGCTTTCAGCAAGCTTTTCCGGGGGGCCCTTCAGATACAATTACAATTTAACGGGCAAGGTGCTGACGATTCGTTATGATGCGGACCTCCTGCTGGCGATCACGCTCCCTCTGGGATTCAAAATATTTTTTGGCCCTAAATTCATGCGGTGGGAGCAGCAAAACACTTTTAATTCCATCGGACTCGGCATCGGTTTCTCCTATGTCAAGTCCCTGTATAAAGGCCTGTTTATCAACGCATCGATCAGCCTGATCACCATGCTTGATTTTAATCTGTTTAAGAACATTTCATCTGATAAAGAAAAGTCGTCCGGGAAATCCGGCGCGTTTGTCGTCGGAACCTCGCCGTCGCTGGCATTCGGATATCATTTCCGGAATGTGAACATAACCCTTGCGGCAGGATGCAGGTTCCAGGTCCTGTATTATAGCGCTTCAATAAATACTCGTTCCGGATTATCTTCGTCAAGCATGAGGTCGGATTATATTATCGCGCCGTTCCTCGGACTGGCATATGCCTATTAATATGCCCGTAGCATTATAATTATGCTGATTCTGTAACAGGGTGCCCTTCTCCGGTAAACCCCTCATGAGCAGGGTGTTGTCAATTAATCACTTCTTTCCGCGGCCCTTTCTGCCGATAATGAACCCAGCACCCGGGGGCGGTAATCGCCATGCTGGAAAAGAATACCATCATTCATATCATTGATTCCTGCGACCGCATTCTCTTTGACCGGGAAGACGCCGATACAATTCGCTTCATGCTCGAAAGCTCCTCTCAGGTGCAGGCAAACCGCTGCTACAATGCGTACCTGGCCGAGATCCTGCGCCAGTGCCGGTTCTAGTCTATGACACCGTCGTCATCATCTTCTTCGATCAGTTCGTTCACGGTCCTGTCGTAAAGAGTGTTGTTGTCCTCGTCTTCCGACGGTTCAAGCGTGGTCGTGACTTCATTGCTGGTTATGGAATACCCGCTGCCTTCCTCCGTGTTCATGGAATTTCCGCCGGTCGCAGAAATGTTCGCGGAGCCGTTTTTCACCATGACGCGGGTCTGCGATGGATCGACTTTCATTGCGATTTTCGAGCCGCTGGAGGAAATCTTCCCGTGGGGGGTTTTCAGGGTATATTCAAGGTTGCCGGCATTATCGAAGACGGCGATGATGCTTCCCTTGTCTATGATCATCTCGAAGAATACCTTGCCGGTTTTCCTGTCGATGTGTGACCTGGTTATTGCAATTCTGGTGTGCGGGCCTGCGATCAGCTTCATGATTCTGCCGTGAATTATGGAAAATTTTGAATTTTCACCCGAGGTCAACAGGACGCCGGGACTAATCTGCTGGCCCTTCTGAAGCGTATGACGGTCGGCGCTGACGTGTCCCGTGACCCTGGATGCCTGTAATGGCGCGGTATCATATTGTGGATGCCAGATTATAAATACAGCAAGGATGCCGGCGCAGGCACCGGAGGCAATAACCATCGCGTAACTGAACCGGAATTTCGGTTTTGTTGATACGATTCCCGGCATTGTTCCATTCGTTGTCTTCCGGGTGGCGTAACTGTTGTAGAAGGCCATAACTCGGGTATAAACAGCCCCGGCCGGCTTGATGCTTTTCCCCTTGGCCGGTGTGACCGTTTTTTTCATGATTTCATAGGCGGCGCGGCACTCGGGACAGGCTGACAGGTGACTTTCAATTAACGAGGCTCTCCGGGCATTGGATCGGCCCTGGATGAGACCGATGAGGTCTTTTGCTTTCGCATGGCCTTTCATTAATGTACCCTCATACTATATAACAATCTCTTGCGCAATTTTTGACAATTATTCGTCGATTTTAATAAACTATGATCCGGGGTCAGGAAATAAAACCCTCGTTTTTTAATCCATCATACAGCCTGACCATTATGTTTTTAATCCTTCTTCGGACGGTTCGAGAAGAAAGTGACAGGTTTTCCGCTATTTCATCGTAATTAAGACCGCCTTCCTTGTGCATAATGAATATAGATCGTGATTCGGCGTCCATCGTTTCCATCAGGGAGTATATTTTTTTATTCAGTTCGTCAGCGACCATCAGCTCGTGGTAGGTGTCATCGGTTTTCAAGCTGTCTTCCATTTCGTCGAAATTGGCCGGGTGCGTCCGGTTTTGCTTTATGAGATGGTTGACGCAGAGGTTGTGTGCCGTTGTATAGAGAAAGGGCCGATATTTGTTTTCCTGTATTTCTTTCTCCGATGTATATACGATGAATTTCTCGAAAACCTCCTGTAAGAGGTCTTCCGCCGAGTCCCTGTCTCCGGACAATTTAATGAGGTATCGGAATATCTCGCCGGAGTAGCTCTTGTATATGGATGATATTTTTTCTCGAGGGAGCATTTTATTAAAAAATTTGGCCGCTTTGTTTCTTTGCCATGTCATATATTACGAATATGGAAAAAACTGCAATTACATTTGGTTCCGGGAATTTATAAATTAATCAGGAGGCTTTTCAATGAAGAAGATTCTGGCATTTGCAATCGCATTTATTTTTGGAGCAACACTGCTGGGCTATGCGGATTCGAAGAAAGTTGACCCGAAGAACGACAGGAAAATCGAAAAAAAAGAGGAGCAGAAGGCTGCAGTAGCGGAAAAGAAAGCAGAGAAGAAAGTTGAAAAGAAAGCCCAAAAGAAGGGTCCGAAAAAAGGCCCGAAGAAAGGCCCGAAGAAAGAAGCAAGGGGTGTAGAGGATAAAGGCGTAAAAAAACCTGAAGATAATCCTGAAGTTAAATAACCGGATCAGGCAGACGAATTTCAGAGTTTCATTGTAATAGTATAGGCGCGGATTTGCTACCCCGGTACCAGAATCCGCGCTTTTTTTTACCTGTGCCGGGGCCCTCCTCCAAAAAGTCTTGCGCTAATCCCCCCGCGGTGTAGAATGTATCGTATCAAGCAGTGAGGAGGCCTACGATGAATCCACAGCCCGGCACGCCCCGCATTACCGGTCCGGACCAGCTCGTTGAGATGGCCTCCGGATATCAGAAAAGCAGGATCATCCTGTCGGCGTTCGAGCTCGGCGTGTTCACCGCGATCGGGAACGGCATGGTTTCGGCAGAGGAGGTCGCGCGCACGATCGGCGCACAACCCAAGTCCACGGAGCGTTTCCTCAACGCGCTCTGCGCCATCGGTCTCCTCGAAAAGAAGGACGATTTTTTCTTCAATACCGAAGTCTCTTCGCGCTACCTGATGAAGGGCTCCGGGGAATACCTCTCGCGCATCGGTCACATGCTCAACCTGTACCGCACCTGGGGCACGCTGACCGAGGCGGTACGGCAGGGGAAGTCCGTCACCGCGCGGGAGTACGACGAGACCTCGCTCGCTCATTTCATCGAGGCCATGCACTACCGGGCGAAGAAAACGGCCGACGCGCTGGTCTCGCACATCCCGCTGGAGGGCGTGGGGCGCGTGCTGGATGTGGGCGGCGGCTCGGGGGTCTACTCCATGGCATTCGCGCGCGCCAGGGACGGCCTGCACGCGGACGTGTTCGACCTTCCCAAAGTGACCGAGCTAGCACGCCGGTACATCGCCGAGAGCGGGCTTGCAAACCGCATCGGTACGAAGAGCGGCGACTACAACAGGGACGAATTCGGGACCGGCTATGACCTGGTGTTCATGTCGGCGATCGTGCACATCAACTCGCCCGCAGAGAACCGGGCGCTTGTCGGCCGGGCCTTCCGCGCCCTGAACCCGGGCGGCAGGATCGTGATACAGGACCATATCATGGAGGAGGACCGGACCGCGCCGGCGCGCGGCGCGCTTTTCTCCCTCAACATGCTGGTTAACACGGACGGCGGCGATACCTATACCGAGCGGGAGATGTTCGACTGGCTGGCCGGGGCCGGATGCGTGGAGATCGAAAGGATCGCTACGGGCATGGAAAACGACCTGATGTCAGGGAGGAAGCCGCGCTGACGCTCCCGCGCCGCGGCCATGCGTGAAATGAGTATGTCAATTGCAACCATAGTGATCATCGGAGCAACCTTCATTGTTTCAATAATGGGGTTCGGCAACAGGAGACTGGTGGAGAGGTGCCTCTTCTCGGTCGGGGCGGTTATACGGAACAAAGAGCTGTACCGGCTCATCACCTCCCAGTTTATTCATGCCGGGTGGGGCCATCTCATCTTCAACATGATAAGCCTGTATTCGTTCGGCGCGATCGTGGAGCGGCAATTCGGGCCGCTCTTTCTCGCGGCCCTCTACTTCTGCGGCGCACTGTGCGGCGACCTCGTCGCCCTCGCCATAAAAAGAAAGAATCCGGGATACGCCGCGGTTGGCGCGTCCGGGGCGGTGTGCGCGGTTATATTTGCCTCGATCTTCCTGCTCCCGGGCGGGAGCATCTACATTATGCCGATCCCGGTGCCCATACCCTCATGGGCCTATGCCATAATCTTCATGGCAGTGTCGCTCTACGGGATGGGAAGCGCGAACTCGATGATCGGGCACGAGGCGCATGTCGGAGGGGCGCTGGCGGGTATCGCCTGGGCGGTGATCTCGGATCCGTCGGTCCTGGCACGCGATTATCTGTTGCTCGCTGCCCTTACCGTGCCGGTAATCATCCTGCTCATCTACTATACCAGGCGGGCATGACCGGAGGCCGCGGCGGGAAAGGAGATGTCCCACGTCGTGCCGCCCTCGCGTTCGACGCGGCAGGTGCCGCGGATCTGCCGCGTCAGGAGGCCGACGAGCTGGAATCCCAGCGTCTCCGTCTTCTCGATATCGATGCCGGCGGGGAGTCCCGGTCCGTTGTCGCTTATCCGCAGGGAGATCATCCCCCCGTCGTTCCGCAGCGTTATGGCGAGCCGGTTAGGCGCCCCTTCGTCGTTGAACGCGTATTTCAGCGCGTTGGTGATGAGCTCGTTGACGATCAGGCCGCAGGGTATGGCCTGGTCGATGCCGAGCTGTGTTTCCTCGGCGTCGATGACCAGCCCTGGCCTGTCCCCGGAAAAAGAATTCGTTTGAAAGAGGTCTTCGGCGATGGTTTTAATATACGATGAAAAATCGATCTGCGAAAGGTTGTCCGACTGGTAAAGCTTTTCATGCACGATAGCCATGGCCCGGATGCGGTTCGCCGAATCGTCGAACCGCTTCAGCATTTCCGGGTCTATGATGCTCCTGGTCTGCAAGTTCAGCAGGCTCATTATGACCTGGAAATTGTTTTTCACGCGATGATGTATCTCTTTCAGTAATATCTCTTTTTCCCGTACCGACGCGGTGAGCTTTTCTTCGGCCCGCTTGCGCTCGTCAAGGTCTCTTTGCGCTCGTTCCAGCGCCCGCTGGTTGATGTTATAAAGAAAAAACGCGGTTATCGAAACAAAGGAGAGGGCGACGGTATTGTCCGCGAGAAAGTCGATCAGCGCATGGTCGGGGATCCGCAGCTGCTCCCGGAAATAGAAGCATAACAGGAAGAGCAGAAGGATGTTCGCTCCCCCGTATGCCAGGATCGTTATCGGCCTGCGGATGATGACCATGGGCGTCAGGGTCATCAGACCGATGATGAACGCGATGGTGTCAAGCCGGGTCATTGCCGATGACCGGTCCAAAAACATGACGGTCCAGATGGACAGGAAGAGGATCACGAGGATCAGGTGGACCGATGCCACGAAGTAGCCCCTGATAAGGAGGACAAGGATGCCCGAAACCAGGAAAAACATGATTATCTGCGGCAGGAGGATGGGAAGATTTATCCGGTTCCCGAAGTCGGGATTGTTGAAGTGGGCGTAGGCGCTGTATGAAGCAACGACGGGAATGATCCCGAGAATGATCAGGCACAGAATGAACAGGAGCCTGGCCTTCATCTGGAGCACCACGTCAGCCGTTTCATAGTGTTTCAATAATCTGTCAAGGAGCTTATGCATATTGGCCTTACCCCTCTCGCGAATGTGCAATCTTCCTGTTCCAGGGCGGACATGAGATCCGGACCCGGCGTGCCTGACCGGAAACAATCCTTACGAGGACTTTGCCTCTTTTTGAGAAATGATTCGAGCGGGAAAGACGATGGTCCAGGTGGTTCTGCCTTCCCGGTCAAGGCGTCGGGTGCCGCGGATCTGCCGCGTCAGGAGGCTGACAAGCTGGAGCCCGAGCGTCTGCGTCTTATCGATGTCAATGCCGGCCGGAAGCCCGGGACCGTTATCGCTCACCTGGATGGAGATGATGCCTGTCTCGTCCTTCCGGAGCCTGATGGTGAGCCGGTTGTCGGCCGTATCGTCAGTAAACGCGTATTTCAGCGCGTTGGTTATAAGCTCGTTGACGATCAGGCCGCAGGGTATAGCCTGGTCGATGCCGAGGGCCGCTTCCTCCGCGTCGATCACGATCTGCGGGCGCTTCCGTATGAGGGAGTAGGTGCCGGCAAGGTCTTCGGTGATCGTTTTCAGGTAGGAAGAGAAGTCGATCTCGGACAGGTCGCTCGACTGGTAGAGTTTTTCATGCACGAGCGCCATGGCCCGTATGCGATTTGAAGAATCGTCAAACTGTTTTAGTAATTCCGGGTCTGTCATGTTCCTGGATTGTAAATTCAGCAGGCTCATTATGACCTGGAAATTGTTTTTCACACGATGGTGTATCTCCCGGAGAAGCACTTCTTTTTCCTTGAGTGACGTTTTGACCAGCTCCTCGGCCCGCTTCCGCTCCGTTATGTCCCGGATTGTGGCCTGGAGGATGGTGGGTTCACCCTGCTCGACCCGCGACAGAAGGATGGTGCCCGGAAACTCGCTGCCATCCAGCCGCCGGAACTGCCATTCGGAGAAGTGCCACCCTTCTTTCAGCGCCATGTCGATGTGTTTCCGTATCTTTGCGACGGACGGTTCCCCGTCAGGCTGCAGTTCGGGCAACAGGTCCCAGGGGCCCAGTGTCGTGATCTCCACCGTGCCGGCACCGAACATCTTCAGGCCGGTCCTGTTGATCCTGGCGAATCGCCATGACGGCGGCTCAAGGATGAGTATCGCGTCGCGGGAATCTTCAAAAAGCGAGCGGTAGCGCTCCTCGCTCTCGGCGAGGGCTTCCTGGGCCTGCCGGCGGTCGGTGATGTCCCTGAGCACTCCCTCTTCCTGGATGAACGCTCCTCCAGGATCGAACCGGGCGTGGGAGTGCACCTCGACCCAGTGGCTTTTCCCCATGCGGTCCAGTATGCGGTACTGGAGCCCGGCGGTGTATTCCCTGCGGTCCCGTATTGTGCTCAGAAATGCATCGTAGGGGATGTGCAGGTCATCCGGATGTATGATCTCCATGAAAGGCCGCCCCGTCACCTCCTCTTTGGTATAACCGAAAATTTTCAGCGACTCTTCGTTAACCGACAGGATCTCTCCCTTTTCGTTGATCGAGTAAACGATGTCCGGGATATTGTTCAACAGCGACCGGTAGCGCTCCTCGCTCTCCTGGAGCGCGTCCTGGACGCGGCGGCGCTCGGCGTTCTCCTTTTCGAGCATGAGGTTGGTCACGCCGAGCCTCTCTGCGTGCTCGGCGAGAAGGGCGGCCGTTTTGTCGGCTTCAGCGAGGGCCATGCGGTAGCGGCGGTCCAGGAACGAAAGCAGCACCGTCATGCCGATGAAAACGGCGGACAGGATGAAGAGTCGGTTGACGAACATGGCTTCAAGGGTGCGCGTCGGCAGGATAAATCCCATCAGGTGCGCCATACCGACCAGGAAATAGGCGGTGATAGACAGGATTGCCATGATCCAGGGCGCCACGCCTCCCTTGAGAAGCGCGGCCATAAGAATGGACAGGGCAAAGAAGGCCAGCGAAGGTGCTCCCTCGCCCCCGATGACGTAGCCATACACGCCGATCAGATACACCATCAGCGGCGGGAGGAATGCCGAAACCCGCCAGTGGCCCCGCAGGGAAATGATCCATCCGGCAATGAGGATTGTGCCCATCGAGAGCGCGATGAGAATCGAGTCCGCCGGGGTACGGCCGAAGATCCAGCCGAAAAAAAAGATTATGGAGAAAACAAGGGCTATGAGCCCAATGATGAAGCAGATTACCTTGGTAATGTATTCCCTGCGTGCATCGTCGATGTCGGCGGAGGCGGCCCGCGTCGCCTTTTTCCAGAAGGCGCCGGCCTGCTCGCGTATGCGTCCAGAAAGAGGCTGCGCCCGGGTGCCGATCTTCGGTTTCCGCATACATCAATAATGCTACTATTAGACGTGAGTGTCAAGCAGATATGATCCGGACGGATGTTGGAAAACCACTGCGATGAAAAACGCGGCCTTGCGGGCCGCGTATTCGTTTACCGGGCGATGTCGCCGATGAGCCGGCCCAGCTCGGTGTCGTGCGTCTGCACCGCCTTCTGGTTGGCCTCGTAGCTGCGCTGGACCTCGATCATGTCCACCATCTCGCGGATCATGTTCACGTTCGATTTTTCCAGGAAGCCCTGTACTACCTTCATGTCTCCGACGGGAAGGGGAGGCCCGGAATACTCGGTCTCCTTCCAGAGCGAGTCGCCTTCCTTCTTGAGCTCGCGTATCTTTTCAAAATCGACGAGCTTGAGCCGGTCCAGCACCACGGGCTGGCTCCAGTCGTTGTTCGCCATGCTGACCATGTCGGTCGGGTTGAAGGCGGCGTTGATGATGACCTCGCCCCGCTCGTTCACGATGAAGTTATTCTGCTGTACGCGGATGATGCCGTTCTCGCCCACGACCGGGTAGCCGTTGTGGGTCATCAGGATGCCGTCCTGGTTGATGGTGAAGGCGCCGTTGCGGGTGTAGCGCTCCCCGCGCTCCGTCTGGACCGTCATGAAGCCGCGGCCGTCCAGGGCCAGGTCGAAGCTGTTCTCCGTGCGCATGAGCGCGCCCTGGTCGAAGTCGGTGTACACCTCGTTCACCTCGACCCCCGTGCCGAGCTTGCCCACCAGGGGCATTGTGTCGTAGGAGCCGGCGGGCGTCACCCCCAGGCCGTTGTCGTGCTCGCGGCGGATCAGCATGTCCGGGAACGCCTTGAACACCGCCAGGTCCTTCTTGAAGCCCGTCTTGTCGACGTTGGCCAGGTTGTTGGCCACCACGTCCATGCGCGCCTGCTGGGCGATCATGCCGCTTGCGCCGGTATATATGCCGCGAATCATAGGTACCCCCTTTATGTCGTATTTATTATCGGCAGGGGGTAAAATTTAATAAATAATTAATAGTTATTAATGAATAATGAAGGCCTGGATAAAAAAAGCGGGGCGTTCGCGCCCCGCTTTTTTTACGCCCCGCCGTCCTTGATCCGATCGATGTGCGTGCCCGGGGATGACATCCTTAAAAATTCAGGTTCTTCAGTAAAAACCCGAAGGAGATGCCGAGATAGTTTCCTATGACCCACCCGATGATGCCGGTAATGATTCCCGACATGATGATATCCTTGTTTTTCAGGGCCGCCGCGACGACGGGAACGAACGGCGGCGAGAAAATTCCCGCGATGGACGTGATGATCATCGTATCGGTATCGATGCGGAATATACGGCAGAGGATGATATGGATGGCGAGGCATCCGTACACGACAATCCCCGTGAAGGCGAGTATCAGGGGCGCGGCGTGGGCGATTAATGACAGGTTTGCCAACGATCCCACCACCAGGCAGAAGATCATGATGATGTATTGCCCTAACTGGAACATCTTTTTTATGTTCCGCACCCGGGGAATGAAGGAGCAGAGAATGCCCATCGTGGTGACGGCAAGTATGAATAACGCCATGTTGTAGTCCGACGGCGCGGCCTTATAGACGAGGAACGAAAGCCCGAAGATCGCGCAGGAAAGGGCCATGGCGCACAGCAGCGGCAGCAGCACCGCCGGTTTGAATAGACCCGAGTAATCATTGAAATCATCGGCGGGAGCAGGTTCGCACGCGGGGTCCCCTGGTTTCGCGCTCGCCGGGTCCGCAGGCATGCAGAAGGGGGGCAGGATTGTGCCGATGACGCGCTGCCCATAGGAGAGCATGAAGAGGAAGTAGGGCGTTGCCATGAGCATGTCCGCGGTATTCGTGAGCACCAGCACGTGTTCCTTCGCCTTGAGCGCAAGGCCGATGGCGTTGAGGTTGATGCTGCCTCCCGTGTACACTCCGATGAGCATACCGGCGACTTTCCATGACTCCTCGACAACGCTTCCGAGAACCAGGTAGGCGATCGTTGTCGCGATGAAGACGGCGGCTACCTGGAGCCCGAATGAGAGAAAGGCCTTTCCCGCTATGCCGGCCCACCGCCGTATATCAAGGGAAAAGAGGAGAAGCGGAAGCGCGAACGGGATGCTCACGTTCATCATGTTCGTTTGTACAGCTCCCGCGCCTTCGGGAATGACGCCGACGTTGGCAACCAGCATCCCTATGCCGTAACAGAGGAGCGCCGGGCCGAGCTTGTCGAGAACGGCAAACCTGTTGCACAGGTAAATGACGAGAGCGGGACAGGTAAGGAAAAACAGCGCGAGCAATACGAGTTTCATGTACTCCCTCCGATCCGTTTTTTCCGCCGGGTGGCGGTCCGCCGTTACTTCATGAGCTTGAAGTGCGCCTCCCGCTTCGTGATGACCTCCACCAGTGACGGCCCCCCCGCCGCGAGAGCGTCCCGGAGCGCCGGGCTCAGGTCTGCGGCATTGCGCACCTTCGCCGCGGCGCAACCGGCCGCGCGCGCGTATGCGGCGATGTCCGGCTCCGGATATTCGGTGCAGAATTTATTTTCAGGCGGCTGGAAGTCCCTGATGTTCCCGAGCGATGCGTTGTTGAGCACGATGAACGTCACCGGCAGCTCATACTGGCGCGCCGCTTCCAGGCAGTGCAGCATCATGATCATGCCGCCGTCGCCGCAGATGCACGCGGTTTTGCCGCCGCCGCGCGCCAGGTGGGCGCCTATCGCCGCGGGCGGGCCCCATCCGACCCCGCCCGCGCCCCCGGGTGCGAGGACCTGCCCGGCCCGTTTCGACCTGAAGTGCTTCGCAAACCACTGCCTGTTATTGCCGGCGTCCAGGCATATGACCGTGTCGTCGGAGACCGCGTCGCAGACCTCCTTCACGATGCGTTCCGGGGCCAGCGGCGCCTCGTCGGACGAAAATTCATCGCAGGAAAAAAACCCGAGTTCCGCCTTGAGGGCCGCCAGCGCGGTTACGCGGCCGGCGGCGTCGATTGTCGTTTTCTCCCGTTTGAGCGCGGCAGCTATCTTTGACAGCGCATCCTTTGCGTCCGCGACGGCCCCCGCAGCAACGGGATAGGTCCATCCCGCGTTGCGCGGATCGATGTCGACCTGCACGACGCGCTGGCGCGCCGGGTCGATGAGCCCGGGGGAGAGCATCATGGTGTTCTCGGGAGAGAGCCCGGTCCCAACCGCGAAAAGGACGTCCGCGCGGCGTATCATTTCGTTCGCTACCTTTTGCCCGATCCCTCCCATGGTGCCCACCGACAGCGCGTGTGTTTCCTCGATGGCGCTCTTGCCCATGTAGCTGGTCGCTACCGGCGCGCCCAGCAATTCCGCGAGCGCGCGGAGCTCGTCGTGGGCCTGTGCATTGTGCACGCCGTGGCCGGCGATGATCACCGGCGAGGCCGCATTCGCGAGCATGTGGGATATCAGCGCCGCGTCTTCGTCGCCCATCCGGGGCTTCGTGGCGGCAACATGCCCGGCGAAGGGGTACAGCGCCGGCTTGAGAGCCGCCTCGTCGACCTGCAGCCCGAAAATGCCCATGCGCGCGCACACGCACGCCGGTCCGGGCCGGCCGGATACGGCATGCTTCACGGCCAGGCGTATGCCGTGGATAAGCTCGTCTGGGCTGTGGGCCACGGTTGTGTATTTCGTCATCGATCGCATGATGTTCGGAAGGTCGAAGGCGCCGTAATCGCCCGTGCCGTTCTGCCAGGGACCGTGTTGCAAAAGCCCGGCGTAGTCGCTGGTGTCCGTCAGGATGAGCATCGGCGTGCCGGCCAGGTAGGCCTCCAGGATCCCGAAGGCCGCATTCGAGGCGGCCCAGGCGCCCTGTGCGATCACGGCAGCGGGCGTGCCGGTGATCCTGCCATACGCGTCGGCCATGCATGCCGCTGCGCCTTCCTGCCGCGCCAGGATGCTGGTTATCCTGTCCTGCCGCGATGCGAGCGCCGCGTAGAGAAAGAGGGCGCCGCCCCCGGGGATTCCGAAAGTATGCCTGACGCCACACTCAATGAGGGTGTCCGCTACCGCGTCTATTACCGGCTTCATCATGGTATGCCTCCTGTACCCGGCGTTATGCGCCGGTTTTTTCGCGCACGAGCCCGAAGCATTCGCGCGTTACCTCGAGCGTCCTTGCGATGTCGTCCCCGGTGTGTTCCGCGCACACGAACCAGTTATGGTGCGGGTGCAGGAAAATGCCCCGGCGCGCCGCCTCGCCACAGAAGAACCTGTTAAGAGAAAAATTGGTGTCGCCCTCGAAGCGCAGGAAGGGCATGACGGGATGGCCCGTGTAGCGGACCAGGAGGCCCGCCTCCGCCGCCTGCGCGGTAATCCCGTCCCGCAGCTGGGTGCCCAGCTTGTGCAGGCGCGGGATGATACCGTCGCGGTTGATTATGCCGATGGTCGCGATCGCCGCCGCCATGGGTACGGCAGCGAAGAAATGTGTCCCGGTGAAATAGCACGCCTCCGCGGCCGGTTTGAGCGACGCCTTGCCGGTTATCGCGGAAATGGGATAGCCGTTGGCCATGGCCTTGCCGAAGCAGGCGAGGTCGGGCTCGCAGCCGTAATACCGGTGCGAGCCGCGCTCGTGGAGCCGGAAGCCGCACCGGATGTCATCCATGATAAAAACGGCGCCCTCCTTTTTGCAGAGTTCCTGGAGTCCCGCGTAAAACCCGTCCGCAGGCAGCGCCTGGTCGGCCATGGCCGGATGGTGATGGGGCGTGAGCATGATCCCCGCAACATCGCCCCGGTGCTTTTCCAGGAGCGCGGCGAGATCATCCAGGTCGTTGAATGCGAAGGAGAGGACATGCGCGCGGTATTCATCGGGGACGCCCACCGTGCTGTGTGAACACCAGAAGTGCGCGCCGTTGTAGGCGCCCTTCAGGTTGATGATGATCCTCCTGCCGGTGTGCTTTCGCGCGATCGTGGTGGCATAGGTGGTGACGTCGGAGCCGTTTTTGCCGAAAGCCGTCCAGTCCATGCCGTCCACCTGGCGCACCATGAGGGAGGCAAGCTCGTTCCAGCGGTCGGTGGGAAGGGTAAATGAATTCCCGCGCGCCATCTGATCCGCGGCCGCCGCGTCCACCTCCGGGTTGCACATGCCCAGCACGTTGGTGCCGAATGAGCACATGTAGTCGATATACTCATTGCCGTCCACGTCCCAGACGTGCGATCCCCTGCCGTGCGTGAAAAAGCAGGGGTACGAGCCGTAGGTGAGGAAGTGCGGGGTCCGCGGGCCATAGATCCCGTTGGGGACAATTGCCCGTGCTTCTTCGAACATCCGATATGATTTTTCAAACGTGTATAGTTTCATGTGTACGCCTCCTTGTCCGTCGTCAGCGCTTATCGCAGCAGGTACGGTATCTCGACCCTGAGCGCCTCGTGGGGGCACTCTATCTCGCAGGGGAGGCAGAACCAGCAGGTGCGGAAGCACCCGAAGGCCTGGCCGCACGACAGGCAACGCCCCGCCTCCTCCCGCGCGTCCGCCTCGGAGGGGCATAGCTCCGTTTCCCTGAAATCACCCTTCCCCGCGGGAGGGGCCAGGTGCGTCACCATGCGCTTGCGGTCGATCTCCGTCCCGGTGATTATTTCATGATCGGTTTCGAATGGGCCGGGGTCTGTTCGTCCGTAGTGCAGGTCGTCACCGCGAAGGAAACGGTCCGTCGACACCGCCGCACTGCGCCCCGAGGCCATGGCGGCGACGACCGATGACGGGCCGTTCGCCGCGTCACCGGCGCAGAAGAGCTTTCTCTCGCGCGATTGCAGGGTGAGCGGATCGAGGAGCATCCTTCCTCCCTCGGCGATTCCCGACCCGGACAGGAAAGCGGCATCGGCCTCCTGTCCCGCCGCGACGATCGCCGTATCGGCATCGATGACCTTCGTGTAACACGCATCGAAGACGGGACAGAACCTGCCCGAATCGTCGAATACCCTGGTGCAGGAGACAAACTCAACGCCCGCCAGCCGACCGCCGCGCTCAAGGAAACGCGCCGGGCCAAGTGAGTTCACTACGGTGATGCCTTCAGCGCGCATGCCCTCGACGGCCCAGGGGAAGGCCGGCATCCGGTCAGCAGGCTCGAGGCACACGAGCGTTACCCTGGCGGCCCCCAGCCGGAGCGCCGTCTGTGCCGCGTCGACCGCCGCGTTTCCGCCTCCGATCACGACGGTCTCGTTCCCCACGGTCGGCGCGTTCTCTCCGCGCGCGGATCTCAGGAAGGGCAGGGCGTAATGAACGCCGGGCAGGTCCTCGCCCCTGATGCCGAGCGTTTTATGTGACGGGCACCCGGTCGCGACGATGACCGCATCGAACAGCTTTATCATGCCGGCAATGCCGTCCGTGTCGATCGTGCGGCCGCATTCGAACAGGGCACCCATCCGCCGGAGGAGATCCAGCTCCTTCTTCAGAATATCGGTGGGAAGCCTGAAGGCCGGGATCGCCCAGCGCAGCATCCCGCCGGGCTCCGGCGCCGCGTCATGGAGCACGGCGCCGTGGCCGCGCGTCCTGAGCTCGTATGCGGCCATGAGCCCGGCGGGGCCGGCGCCGATTATAGCGACGCGTTTTCCCGATTCCGGCGCCATGGCCGGGAGCGGCGCCGGCGTGCCGGCGAACCGGTCCGCCAGGTAGCGCTTGAGCGCGCGGATAGAGAGCGCGGGGCTCCCGACGGTCGTATGATGGCAGCCCTCTTCGCAGGGCTGCGAGCAGACACGTCCCAGTATGCCGGGGAAGGGAAGCGCCTCCCGCACCAGGGCGAGCGCTTTCTCCTCCTGTCCCGTTGCTATGAGCCGCACGTACCCCTGGGCGTTCACACCCAGGGGACACTGCTGCCGGCACGGTGCCAGCGTGACGCGCAGGTTGTCCATCGGGCAGCGCTCGGCGCATATCCCGCAGGCGATGCATTTTTCCCTGTCGACGATAATGTTGTCGGTCAGCGCCCCGAGCATGTTCAAGTTCCCTGTCATGCGCCTCCTCCCATCGTATCCACGCTGACATGGCTGACCCTGACGTCCTCCGGCGATTCGCCGCGGGTGAGCACGATATGCTTCGTCCATTCACGGTCGTTGCGCTCGGGATAATCGGTGCGGAAGTGCCACATCCCCCAGCGGCTTTCCTTCCGCTCCTTCGACGCGACCGCGGAGAGCGTGGCGCACTGGATGATGTTCTCGATCTCGTACGCCTTGAACAGATCGTGCACCGTGCGCACCCTGACCAGCCCGGACAATTCCTTCCTGAAACGGTCCATCCACCAGAGCGCGCGGTCGAGCTTGTATTCGTTCTTGGGCGGGACGATGTAGTCGTTGATCATGCGACGGACCTTGTATTCGAATTCCTGCACCGGCACGGGGTTCGCGCCCTGGGCCATGCGCGCGTTCCTTGCGCGGACGACGCAGGCCGCCTGCCCGGGGTCGATATCGGCCGCGCCCGTCCGGGCGGCATGCTCTGTCGCGCTCTCGGCCGCGATCTCGCCGAAGACGAAGGCCCCGGTAAGATGCCCCCGCGCGACCAGCGAGGTGTCGCCCGCAGCGTAGAGTCCCGGAAGGGTGCTCATCGCGCCCGCGCCCACCCGCACGCCGGTCAGCCCGTGTCCGCCGCAGAGGAAGCACTCGGTAGGCCACAGCTCGATCTCGCCCGAGCGGAAATCGACGCCCCGGCCCCGGTAGAATCGCTCCTGCACGGGACGCTCGGTGGTAAAAAGGATCTCCTCGATTTCACGGATGCGCTGTTCCGGCAGGTGGCTCAGGAGAATACGCATGGGGCCGCTCCCCTCGCGGTGGTGATCGACCAGCATCGACTTGATGGAGGGGTGCTCCCTGCTTTTATCGATGCCGAACGCGTTGAGAAGCTTCCCGCCGCGCGTGAGGGTGATGTAGAGCAGCGGTGCGTTGATGTCCTTCACGATGTAATAGATGAGGGTGTATTCAAACCCGGAGAGCGCGGCGCCCGCGCGGTATGCGAGGCAGTAGCCGTCGCCCGTGTTCCCGGGATAGTCGTACACGCCGTAGAGATAGCCGTTGTTGGGAAGGCCGAAGCGGGCGGTGCCGCCTGCCGCGAGGATAACCGCCTTCGCCTCGCAGACGATGATTTCGCCGGTACGCGTATTGATGCCCACCGCCCCCGCTGCGCGTCCTTCGTGCGTGAGGAGCTCGAGCGCCATCGTGCGGTTGAGAACGCGCACGCCCGATTCGCGCACGCGCCGCGCCAGTATGGTCTTGAGCTCCGGCTCCTTCATGGTGACGCAGAAGCGTCCCTTCGGGTGCACCTGCAGCACCTCGTATTGCCCGTGCCCGTCCAGGGGGAAGCAGACGTTCCAGCGCTCAAGCTTTTTCAGCATTTCCCAGCTCCGCTTCGCCATGAGGTGGCTCGGAGGCTCATCGAGTATACCCTCGCAGGCCATGCGGCTGGCCTCCACGTAGAGGTCGGGATCGGATATTCCCGGCACGGCGACTATGTTGAGCGCATCCATCCCGCGCGCGATGCAGCCGGAATAGGTGATGTCGCCTTTCTCGAACACGATGACCCGCTGGGAGGGATTGAGCTCCTTCGAGCGGATTGCCGCCATGGCGCCGGCGCTCCCGCCCCCGATGATGAGGAGATCACATTGTATGGTGGGATAATCATTCTTCATCGCCTGCAGCGGTGTGACCGGAGGTTAAATTTCCGCGAATACCCTCCGCGTCCCGGTCACGCAATAACTCCTCCTGAATTCATACGGCCTGTCCTTGTACGTGAAGCTTCGCATCTCGATGAAGAGCAGCGGCGAGCCGGCGTTCACCCCGAGCTGCTTCGCAACGGCCCCGTGCGCAGCGACGGCGCCGAACAGCTCGTGGTTATAGATACAGGGAAGGCCGTAGGTCTGTTCTATCATCTCGTAGAGGGTGCTCTTCTCAAAGCGTGCCGGGGGGAAACTGTCGAAATCCCTGAAAATCCCTTTCGGCAGGTACGATTCACAATAGACCAGCGGCGCGCCGTCGTGGAGGAAAAGTCGCCGGAGCTCGTACAGGGTCCTGTCGCGCGGATGGCCGAGCAGGGCGCTTGCCGGGTCGAAGCCCTGTATCTCCTTCAGGCCAATGAACCGTATTTCGAGTTCGGCTTCGCCGCCGTCAAGGGCTTCCATCATCCGGTAATATCGGAGGCTGTCCTTCCTGAGCTTGGTCCCCGCGACATAAGTTCCCTTTCCCTGGATGCGGTAGAGGTAGCCCTCGTATACGAGGTTGAGCACTGCTTTCCTCACGGTCCCGACGCTGACCTGATGCTCCCCGGCGATAAGCCGCTCCGACGGGATAAGCTGCCCCGGCTTCCAGTTGCCGTCCTCGATCTTTTTTTTGAGCGCTTCCTGAAGACGGTAATAGACGGGCAGGGGCGTTTCGATGGCCCGTATCAGCTTCAGGTTTCCGGACCGTGCAGTCATGTTCCCTCCGTGTTCCCGCCGGGAGGACGGGATGGGCTCAGTTTGTAAGTCATATATAGGAGTATACAAGTATATGACTGTGGCAAGCCTGTCAAGCATTATTTCGCCCTGCCCGGCCCGGGCGGTGCCGCCTGGCGGGTTGAACTATCCGAGTCCCACCGATATGTGCTTGGTTTCTAGAAATGAATCGAGGCCTTCGGAGCCCAGCTCCCGTCCCCATCCGCTCATCTTAAAGCCGCCAAAGGGGCAGTTGCTGGTAGTGGGTACCGCGTCGTTTATCCCGATGCTTCCCGCTTCCAGCTTCTCCGCGAGCCGCAGGACGCGGTTTACGTTGCTTGTATACGCGTATGCCGCGAGGCCGAATTCGGTATCATTTGCCTTTTTGATGGCCTCTTCCTCGGTACTGAAGGGATATATCGCGGCCACGGGAGCGAAGATTTCCTCTCTCGAGCAGAGGGCGTTATCCGGCACATCGGCGATTACGGTGGGCTCCAGGAAATTTCCCCTGTTTCCCCACCGCCCTCCTCCGCAGAGCAGGCGTGCGCCCTTTGTTACCGCTTCGTCTATGTAATACAGCGCGGCGTCCAGGGCTTGCCTGCTCACGATCGCCCCGATATCGATACCGTCATCGAGGCCGTTCCCCACTTTCAAATTTTTTGTTTTTTCCGTGAAAGACGCGAGAAACGCATCGTATATCGGACGCTCGACGTAAATCCGGTTGGAGGCTATGCAGGACTGGCCCGTGTTCCGGAACTTGGTCGTAAGCGCCCCCTCCACCGCCGTGGAGAGATCCGCATCGGCGAATACGAGAAGCGGGGCATTGCCGCCAAGTTCAAGCGAGAGCCTCGTGCAGGTGCTCGCCGCGCCCCGGATCAGCTGCTTCCCTACCTCGGTCGAGCCGGTAAAGCTGATCTTGCGGCAGATGGGGTTTTCCAGGAGTTCGGCCCCGATCTCGGAGGCGTTACCCGCCACCAGGTGGAACACGCCGGCGGGAAGCTTCGCGTCGTCGATGCACCGGGCAAGCTCTACCGCGCATACCGGCGTCTGGCTTGCCGGTTTCAGGACGACGGTGCAGCCCGCGGCCAGTGCCGGCGCCACCTTGCGTGCTGCAAGGACCAGGGGGAAGTTCCAGGGGGAGATGGCCCCCACGACGCCGACAGCCTGCCTGATCACGAAGTTCCTTTTGCCGTCGGCCTGGTGAGGGACCACGCGGCCGTATCCCCGGCGGGCCTCCTCCGCGAACCACCGGAAATGGTCGATGGTCATGCTGACTTCAGCTTTGCTTTGCGCTATGGGCTTGCCGTTTTCCCGTGTGATCGTCCGGGCAATCTCCTCCGAGCGCGCGGTAAGCAGGGCAACGATGGAAAGGAGGTAGTCGCCCCGTCTCATCCCGGTCATGCCGCTCCACTGCGCGAAGGCGTCCTGCGCGCTTTCCAGAGCTTGTTTGACGCCCGCGCGGTCCGTCGTCGACACTTCCGCGAAAGGATCGTCCGTCGCGGGGTTCACGACCCGGATCTTCTTGTCGCTGGTGACCCATTTCCCGTCGATATAGAGCGGATATTGTTCCATGGTTTTCTCCTCTGACAGCTTAGATATCCGGACCGCGGAATGATAAGCACCGCTTGGAAATTATTGCAAGGAAAAAACATATGGCGTCCCGCTATCAGAAAACAAGAAGCGGGGCGCGAACGCCCCGCTTCTACCGGGATAAAACAGGCATAATGAAAGCGGGAATGATCATCCCCGCTTTCATTATGCCCCGCCGCCCTTGACCCGCTCAATCCGGGCGCCCAGCGCGGTGAGCTTCTCCGCCATTCTCTCGTAGCCCCGGTCGCAGTGGTAGATCCGCCGTATCTCGGTCTCGCCCTTCGCGGTCAGGGCCGCGACCACCAGGGCGGCGCCGGCCCGCAGGTCCGACATCATGATCGGCGCGGACATGAGCCCGCCCACGCCCTTCACGATGACCACGTTGCCCTCGATGGTGATGTCCGCGCCCATGCGGCGCAGCTCTCCCACGTGGGTAAAGCGGTTTTCGAATATAGTCTCTATTATAACATTGATCCCCGGCACGATCGTGGACAGGGCCATGACGGGCGCCTGCAGGTCGGTCGGGAACCCGGGGTAGGGCATGGTCTTGATGATGGTGCCCTTCAGGTTTTTCCCGGGCGCTACCGAGACCCAGTCCCTGCCCGAATCGATCGTAAAGCCCATGTCGGCCAGGGAGGCCATGCACGAGGCCACGTGCTCCGGCGCCGCGCCGGTTATCTTCACCTCCCCCTTCGTCGCCGCGCCCGCGATCAGGTAGGTCCCCGCCTCGATACGGTCCGGTATGACCGAGTAGGTCACGGGCTGGAGCTTTTTCACGCCCTCGATCTCGATCCGCTCCGTGCCCAGGCCGGTGATCTTCGCGCCCATCTTCGTTAAAAAGTTGCCCAGGTCAACCACGTCCGGCTCCATGGCGCAGTTTTCCAGGACGGTCTTTCCCTTCGCGAGTACCGCGGCCATCATGATGTTCGCCGTGGCGCCCACGGACACCTGGCGCATCTTGAATTCGGCGGCCGCGAGCGTCTTTGCCCGGGCCTTGATGTAGCCGTGCTCCAGCGTGACCTCCGTGCCCATAGCCTCGAAACCGGACAGGTGAATGTCGACGGGCCGCTCGCCGATGGCGCAGCCGCCGGGCAGGGACACGTCCGCCTCGCCGACGCGCGCCAGCAGCGGCCCCATGACATACACCGAGGCCCGCATGGTCTTGACCAGGTCATAGGGCACCTCCGCGTTGCGGATCGTGCTGACCCTGATCCTGAGCGTGTTTTTCGCCGTATCGAAATTGTAGTTCGCGCCCAGGCACTCGATCACCTGTAGGATGGTTCGTATGTCCTTGAGGTCGGGCACATTCTTGAGAACGGTCTCGCCGTCGGCCAGCAGGCTCGCCACGATGATGGGGAGCGCCGCGTTTTTCGCGCCCGATATGGGCACCTCGCCCGAGAGGGGAGTGCCGCCTTGTATCCTGTACATGTCCATGGATCGATGATCTCCTTATTAATGGAGTCAGGTGTACCCCCGCGGGTCGGCATGACAAGATATTTTTTGTTTTTTTGTGAAGAAGGCGGGGCCTGATCTCCGGCATGTCATTGCGGGGAGGCCTCGCTGCGAGGGCGAGGAAGCAATCTGTCTGATAATCATAACAGGCTTTTTGCATTAAAAAAAGCATTTTACGGCACGGTAAGATCGCTTCGCTGCGCTCGCGATGACATGGTTGGACGTTGCCAGGGTTGCCGGTAAGCACCGCCCGGGAAGGCCCATACAATGAAAGGTCCACAAGCGCTTGCGGACCTTTCAGGGGATGTTTCAATACGGGATGTAAATTATCCGTCCCGGTTTGAGGGATTCAGGTTTTTTTATGCCGTTAAAATCAAGAATGAGTTTAGTTTTTTTTTATACATCCGGGCGATCCCTGAGATGGTGTCGCCTTTCCTGACCCGGTGCTGGATCACTCCGGTGATTGTGCACCGGTACAGCTCTTTTTCTTTGCCTTCCAGCTTCTTGAGCGCTTCCGCGGGCAGGAGGAGCCGGTATTCTTTCATGGTCGGCGGGGTGAGGGCGGAATTCAATTCCGGGTTCAGCTCCATGATCGCGCGGACGGGCACCCCGGTGAGCCGCTCGATGTCCTTCAGGTCCACTGGCCGCTCGAGCGTGAGATATGAGGCCGCGGTTTTTTCCGGCCGGGCGATCTCGTCAGCCACGCCGAAGAGCTTCTGGTTCCGGTAGATGAGCATGAGCGCGATGAACTTTGGTACGTATTCCGCCGTTTCCGGGCGGAGAAGCCCTTTCTCCCTGAGCTGCCAGTAGTCCCTCACTCCGGTGGCGTCCATGGTCCGCTTCATGTACCCCGCGCCGCCGTTATACGCGGCAAGCGCCAGGTCCCAGCGCGGGAAGATGGAGCGCATGGTGCGGAGATGCCGCAGGGCGGCGGCCGTCGACTTCTCCACGCTGCGCCGCTCGTCGATCCAGCGGTCGCACTTCAGTCCCAGGGGGCGCGACGTGTTTTCAAGGAACTGCCAGAGCCCCACGGCCCGGCTGGACGAGACAGCGTACGGGTTGAAGCAGCTTTCAAGCAGCGGCAGCAGGCCGAGCTCCTCGGGCAGGTCCCTGTTTTTCCCGAGGGCCTCCCTGATGGTGTCCTCATACCGGTAGGAGCGGCGGATGGCATTGAGCATGTATTCGCGCTTGCTGGTGAGATACAGGTACACGTGCATCCGCACCGCCCTGTTCCGGTACACGGACATGTCGCGGGAGGCCTCGAAGATGTCTTTGCCCTCGATCGCGGGCAGGTACAGGATGTCCCGCTCGGGATCGAACGTCATCACCCTCTCAAGGCCCTCCCCGGTGAACTTCGTGTCGGAGAACAGGTCGAACAGGCTCCATGAAAGGAGCTGGGTGTCGGTGCCGATGATGATCGCGGCAACGATCATCATGCTTGCAAGGATTTTCCGTATGTTTGCCTTATGTCGCATAGTTAACCCGGATTTTGGACAAATGACAGTACCGCGGTGGTATTGGCAAGTAAAATTTGGCTGCTGATTTTTTCGCGGTCTCCCGCCGTGCCGATACCCGCAAGCCCGCTGCAGCGGGATTTTTTTATTTATTGAAAAAAAACCATCCCGCCGCTACCCTGTCCCCATCATGGTGAGAGGAACCGGCTATGGGGGTCGTGGTCAACCTGAACGTAAAAAATCATTGCATCGAAACCGCGGCGCGGATGGAGCTCAACCGTCTCATGGAAACCTATTTCAGGACCGATGACGTGGAGGGCGAGCTTGACGGGAAGATCGAGCTGATCAGGGATTTCCTTGAAAAAAGCGATTTCCCGGGTCTCAGGTCCTCTGATCCACGTCTTTCGGGCGAGCGTGAATCGGAAGTGATACTTTCCAGGAACGGAAACGGCGCAATCATGCTTGACGTGCAGTGAGTTCTTGCCTCCGCCGGACGGGCCGCCCCATGGGGTCGGGGCACTGTCTCCCTGCGGCACCGTCTGTCCTGGATGCCTCCCCCCTGCGGGTATTTCCAAAAAAGTAGTTGTTTTTTTCGTAACGATGGCAGTATATTTCAATTAAGACACAACGGTGGGGATATGGAAATGGAACAGGTGACCATCTGGTATTTAAAAGACAACGATAGCGGCATGAAGCTCGTCAACGCCATCACCGGGCTCGGCCTGACGGTAAACCTCATATCCGGTTTCAAGCTGAAAAGCGCCAATATCATCGAGGAAGAGATCAATATCCTCATCTATGACATCCTTGACGTGCCCCCCGACACCCTCCTGGGCGAGATAATGAAGGACGAGCGGCTGCAGAGTTTCCTCAAGTTCATCATGATCAAGAAGAGCCAGCTCAAGGGGCTCATGAAGCTCAACTATAACATGATGCACCTCGAGTTCCTCAACAGGCCGGTGGACAAGAGGGAGCTCCTCCTGCTCCTTGAAAAATCGATAATCGTCGAACGGTATCGCGAGATCATGAAGCTCATCTCGAAGGAGTCCGAGTCCAGGATCGAGGCGTATGAAGGCCTGATGGACATCAACCGCAAGAACGTGTTCGAGTCGGAAAAGGAGAAAATGGCCTTCGAGAAGATTCTCGCCTTTGAGAAGAATTTAATGAAAGAGCAGTCCAACCTGAGCTGCGCGATCCGCGATTTTACCCTGCTCCGCCAGATAGACCTGTTCGATATGCGGGACCGTATCAAGGCGGAGGAGATGCTCGCCGAGCTCAGGCGGAAGGAGCTGATCGACGCCCATGACGTCATACAGGCCCAGGAATCCGTCCTCGATTATTCGGCGAAGGAGCTGGATGACGCCAAGAAAATCATCGACGCCCGGGAGAAGGTGGAGGAGCTTTCCCGCAGCGAGATAATCGAGCTGCACAAGGAGATCGCGAACCAGAAGGAGCTCAACAAGAAGCTCTCGGGCGATATCGAGCGGCTCCTCGCGGAAATGAAGAACAAAGAGGGCGGCTCGGGCCGGTAGCGGCCGGAGCCGATTATATATCATCTCACCCGGTGAACAAGCCGATAAATAAGAAAAGTGAATAATATTCCGGGGACGCAAGCATGCCAATGGAATGGGAAGTCATACTGTCTGATGCGGTGCAGAACGGCAGGATTCGCGAGCTGCACCTGAGCAAGATTCCGGTGCTCAAGACGACCACGAACTGGAAGAAGGTGGAACTCCTGGGTTGGGTAGACCACCAGCTGAAATATACCCATTACCGCGGCGCGCTGGTCAAGCTTAACAACAAGCTCTTCTTCGTCCGCGAGGCTACCGTCAAGGCCCTCCAGCAGTACGTTAACTGGAAAACGAAGAACATGATCCAGGTCGAGAAGGACTAGTCCTCTTCCTCGAGCTCGCTGAAGAGCGAGATGACCGCGTCTTTTTTTCTCGCTATCTTGATGATCTCGTCAATATACTCTTTTTTAATGAGCGCGTGCGTCTGCGATATCCGCTCGATGATGCCTTCCTTCGCTATCCCCAGCATCAGCTCGTCGATGAACTCGTGGTGGTTCGTGGTAAGGAGTATGCTCTGGGAAATGGTGAGGGTTATCGTCTGGTTGGACCACTCGCGCAGGAGGAAGTTCAGGTTCTGCGGGAGCTCGTTCCGCGAGTAGGAGGCAAGGGCGTCGAGAAAGCGGTTCAGGGTCATGCCGCGTTTCTGGGCCCGCACGATTGCCGCCTTGCTGATGACGGCGTTTATGATGATGTCATGCTTCGTGATGTCGGTGTGGGTGAGGAGATGGTAGAGCGTCTCGGACGGCAGCTCCTGTGCCGGTATGACGAGCGTGAAATCGGGATTGATGTAGATGTTCTTGCCCGGAGCGCTCGCCTCCTCGACCGGGTAGGCCTTGAGCATGTTGTTTGCGAGGTCCCGCCCGATGTCGGACAGGGAGAGCCGGCCGTTATCGATATCGACGATCCCCGCGATGCAGAGGAAATTCAGCGCCGTCGCGAAGCGCTCAATCTTGTCTTCGAGGTCGATCAGCCCGTCGCCGAAGGCGCGCTCGTCCGCTTCGCTGAGCGAGCGGGTGAGCATGGTTATCTGGAAGTAGGCGTGGCCGGCCGACTTCAGCTTGTGCAATAACTTGATGATCGATTTGCACAGCTCGTACGCGGGGGTCTCGAACGGCGGGGTGAAGAACGGGTCGCACGCGCCCGGCGCGGCGGACTTCAGAATCCGCTTCACCAGCAGCAGCGGCTGTTCAAGCTCGTTCCGTATCCCGAGCAGGGAGATCCCGGCAATGTCCTTGTTAAGCTTGAGGCACCCGAGCCGGTTCAGGAGAAACATCGACAGCTGCGCCGACTCCTCCAGGGGTATGTCCACGCCGCCCTGGTCCTTGAGCGGAAGCATGACCTCGGAAATCCGCCGGATGTCGATTTTCCTGAAGTCCTGCTGCTTGGTCAGGAACAGCCCGAAGGTCGAGATGACGTCAAACGTATGCAGCAGGTTGTGCAGCAGGAAGTAGCGGTTGCTGACCTTGATCTTCTTGCGGGGATCGTCGGCCTCGTCCAGCGCCGCAGCGGCGGGGCTTAATTTGTCCTGCAGCACCAGGTAGGTATTGAACTCGGGCCGGTAGCACTGGTGAAGTGACACCAGGTTCTGCGATATCATGCCGGCCAGAATTTTCTCCGATGATTTCTGCGGCAGGCGGTCCCGGACCGCGTCAAGCGTCGCCACGCATCCCGACCCGGCCAAGAACTTCAGCACGGTCCGCATGTCGTGGTCTTTCAGCGCCTTGTCCGCCGGCTGGGTCTGCTTCTGCATTTCAAGGTGAAGGTAGTTCTTGTGGAGCCGGTCGGTGATCGCCTTGGGTTCAACGATATGCAGGAAGGGGGCCAGCTCGGCTATCCCGTATGCCTTGTCCATCTTGCTGTTGAGCATCTGGCGGTTCTTGGTTATGTACAGGAGAAGGCAGCGGGACAGCGTCTCTGCGGTTTTTTCAATGGACGGTATCTCGAGCTTGAGCTCCTTCTGTATTTCCACGAACGAGGCCCCCTCGGGGGCGCCGTACACGACTTTCAGCACGCGGTGGCAGTTCGTGTCCAGGGTTTTCAGCAGGGTATGCATGCCCGTGATCGATGTCAGGGCCCCTATCAGGTCTTTCTTCGATTTATTCTTGAGTTGAAGCCTTCCGGCGAGCTCCTTGAAATCTTCCGGCGTCAGCTTCTTGATCGTTTCGCTTATTTCTTTCATATGGAAAATAATTGTAGACACTTATTTAAGACTATTTTATATAGTCACTGTTATTTTTCAATACATTTTATTGGCGCCGGTAAAAACCTGAATTTTGCGATTGGTCGGGCGGTCATAAGGACGGCCGCCCCTCCCGGCACCCGGCAGGGCCTCGATTGCTTCACGTGCGTCCCGGTCTTACCTGCGAAAGCAAGGAGTTTTTCATGATACAATTTTTTCGCTACGACACTTCTTCGATAGAGGAATCACGGTTTGACCTCATAACGGGGAAGGCCCGGAACCTGTTTTTCCTCAAGAGGGCGCTGTACCTGGTGCTGTTCGTTTATTCAACGCTCTTCCTGGCCGTTGCCATTCCCTTTGTCAAGACTCCCTTCATACCCATATACGTCATCGGCGGGTTTGCCACCATGGTATTTCTCCTCCGCCTTGTCAACCATGTAATCAAATATGTTCGATACCGGGACGGCGGGCTCGTGCTCACAAAGGATGGCATCGAGATCAGGGAGACAAAGGGCGGAATAAAGATCCCGGCTTCCGAGATAACCTACCTCGAGCTTAATTTTCTGGGCAACCTGGTCATCCGCCGGAAATACGAGCTGACGGCCTTTCCACTGATGCTTCTTGGAGAGGAGGACCGGGACAGGCTGATCTCGCTGCTCACGGACATGGCCCCCCGCCGCACGGAGATCTACCGCAAGACGTGGGATTTTGTCGACGCGATCGTCGTTGCCCTGGTGCTGGCAGTCCATATCATTCAGTATATCGTCCAGGCATACTACATACCGACCGGCTCAATGGAGGACACCCTGATGGTGGGAGACCATCTCTTCGTTGAAAAGATCACCTATGGCCCGGTGATCCCGCAGATGATCGGCATGGACAGGCCGCTTCATATCTCCAGCCTGGGCCTGCGCGAGGTCAGGAGGGGGGACATCGTGATCTTCAAGCCCCCCCATGACCCGGACAAGGACTACATCAAGCGCTGCATTGCCGTCCCGGGCGACACGTTCAAGATCGAGAACGACAGGGTCTATATAAACGGTAAGCCGACAGACGAGCCCTACGTGAAGGGCGCCACCCGGTCATACAACTACGGGCTTACCAAGCAGAACGAGTTGGAGAGCAAACCGGTACCCAGGGGCAAGATCATCGTCATGGGAGACAACCGCGAGCATTCCATGGACAGCAGGTATTTCGGATACTTGGAGATCGAGCGCATCAAGGGGAAGGCCCTGGTGATTTACTGGAACTCATCACTGGTGTTCAAGGGCGACTTTTCCAGGTTCGGCCTGATACGGTAAGCCGGGGCGAAGAAGGCGCCGTTCGTCCTGCAGCCGGTGCCCGGCGGGCCGCCGGCCCGCTCTGCGCGGGCCCTTATTCAAATACTTTGAGCAGCGTATGAACCAGAAAGTATTTAAGCGGCGCGTCTACATTGCCGGCCTTCTGTTCGCCGTGCTGGCCGTATCGTTCATTCTCAGGCTGTTCAACCTTCATTTTTCAGACAACATCGTCGTTTCCCGCAACAGGAAAGCTGAAACTCACCGCGGCTATATCAGGGACCGCAACGGGTACCTGCTCGCCCTCTCGATAGAGAAGAACTCCCTTTTCGCGAACCCGGAGGAGGTTAAAAATCCCGAGGAGACCGCGCAGACCGTGGCTGCGATCCTTCGCATCTCTCCCGACGAGCTGTTGAAAAAGCTCAAAAGAAAGAAGCGCTTCGTCTGGATCAGGAGGATGATCGACGACGATGAAGCGGAGCGGATCGGGAAGATCGGCATCCCGGGCCTCTATTTCAAGAAGGAGTACAAGCGCGTGTATCCGGCAGACGGGCTTGCGTCCAACATCGTCGGCTTCGTGGGGATCGACAACAACGGCCTGGCCGGGATCGAGTATAATTTCGACGACGACCTGATGGGCAGGGCGCAGGGCGGCGGCGAGCCGCCCGGCGGCGTCCGGTTCGGCAGGAACATCACGCTCACCATCGACCGGTACATCCAGCACCTGGCGGAGAAGGAGATCGGGAAGGCGCTCGACCGGTATCGCGCCCGGCAGGGAGCGGTCGTTGTCCTGGAGGTGAAGACGGGGAGGGTGCTCGCCTTCGCCAAGGCACCGGGTTTCGACCCCAACAGCTATTCCGAGTACCCGGCCTTTCCCCTCCGCAACTTTTCCTTCATCGATTCGTTCGAGCCGGGCTCGACCCTGAAGATCATGTCGCTGGCGGCAATGCTCGAGCGCAGGCCGGCCGTGACCCGCCAGCGCTACACCTGTAACGGTTTCATTGACATCGCCGACGTACGGATCAACTGCACCAGCGTCCACGGCACCATCGGCATGGACGATATCATCCGCTATTCCTGCAACATGGGCGTCATCCAGGCCATGAAGGGCCTCAGGAAGAAGGATCTCTATGACACGCTTAAGAAGTTCAGGTTCGGGACCGCAACCGGGATCGAGCTGCCGGGCGAGACGGCCGGCATTCTGCGGCAACCGGACAAGTGGTCCGGGCTCTCGAAATATTCCATGGCGATCGGGCACGAGATATCCGTGACCTCGCTCCAGCTCGCAGCGGCGTTCGCGGCAGTGGCGAACGGCGGCGTGTACGTAAACCCCGCGATCATCGAGGCGATCGAGGAGCGGGACGGCGCGGCGGTGAAGCGTTTCGTCCCGGCCGTCAGGGGGCGCGTGATCCGGAAGGACACGGCCGCGCAGCTCCTGCGCATGATGCGCGGCGTGGTGACGGGCGGCACCGGGCAGAAGGCCGCGTCCGCCTACTTCTGCGTGGCCGGGAAGACCGGCACCTCGCAGAAGTTCGTGCGGGCCAAGGGCTATTCAGACCGCGTGCTCGCGTCCTTCGCGGGCGTGGCGCCCTGTGAGGACCCCGCGGTCTGCATCCTCATCGTGATCGACGACCCGGCGGACAAGCTCTCCGGCGGCCAGATCGCGACCCCGGTCTTCGCCGCGCTCGTGGACCCCGTGCTCGTCCGCATGGGCGTCGGGGCGAAACGCATCAGGGGACTGCCGCCGCTCCGGTCGAAGGGAGCTGCCCCGTTCACCGGCACAACCATGCCCGACTTTACCGGCAGGATTCTGGCTGAATCGCTGGAGCTGCTCGTGGAGGTCGAGAAGGCCCGCGGCGTCACCTACGCGTTCCACGGCACCGGGCGCGTGTACCGGCAGAAGCCCGCGGCGGGCGCGCGCCTCGAGGAAGGAGCAAGGATCGATCTCTATCTGAAATGACGGGCAGGGGGCGGTTTCATACGATGCAGGCAATGGGACATCATAATGGCACAACCGTGTATCTCGCCGGCCCGCACTGGTCGCCGGAAGAGGAACGCAGCCTGCTGGGAATGGCGGGCGAGATAGAGCGGCACGGGTTCGGGTCGTACCTGCCGCACCGCGACGGCATTGAAGACCTGTACTGGCGGCACTGTGCAGGCGCGCGCCCGGCACGGCGCGAAGCCGGCACGGAGGACCTCCTGCGGCGCGCCCTGTTCTGCCTGGAGCTCTACCAGGTTGTCCGGCGCTGCGGCGCCCTTGTCTGCTCCATTAATGGCCGCGTGCCGGATGAGGGCGCGGTCTTCAAGGCGGCCCTGGCCTTCGCAGTCGGTAAACCGCTGGTCATCTGCAAGGGCGACAACCGCAGCGCTTTCCACGGCAATGATAATTCGATGGTGACCGGCCTCACGCCGGCGTTTAAAACGGTGAAACGGCTTTCACGGGTGCCGGCAGAGCTGGCAAAGGCGATCAGGTCGTTCCCGGCCACGCCGCCCGTGCCCGGCCATTTAAACGGCATGCTGGACCTCGGTGAGCGCATATGGGAGCTGGTCCAGAAGAGCCGCGGCAGCGGAGAGCAGGCCCTGGTCAGGCGCATCGCACCGCTGCGTGCAGACCTTGCGGCTGCAACCGGCAGTCGCGGGAAAGACGGGAAACGCGCCGAGGGCAGGGTCGTGTACTGCTCGGGCCCGCTCTTCTGTCCGGAAGAGCTGGGTGCCATGGCGGGGATAGCCCGGCAACTGGAGGAGGCCGGCTGCGGGACCTTCCTGCCGCAGCGCGACGGTGTTGAGGCCTTTGTCATGAACCGGATCGACTCGCCCCTCGCCAATGCCTGGATATTCAAACCGCTGCAGGACCTTGTCAACAGGGCCGTTTTCGCCCTTGATATCTTCCAGATCGCGGAGCGCTGCGATTCATTCGTCTTCAACATGAACGGCCGCGTGCCGGACGAGGGCGGCGTGGTGGAGACCGCCGTTGCCTTTGCGCTGGGCAGGCCGCTGGTCATCTATAACGGCGACCGGCGCAGCCTGGCCGCCGGCCGTCCGCATCCGGTGATCGTTTCCGCCGCACGGACCGTGGTGGAGGATATACGCCGGATCCCGGCGGCTGTTGAAAGCGCGGCCGGACGCGCCGCTGCCGGATCTGCCCGGTACGAGCTTCCCCCCCAGGTGAAACGGACCGTGAACTTCGGCCGCGCAGTCTGGAAGCTGCTGGGCATGATCGGGTTTCTCAAGCCGCGCAATGCTTTGCTGTCATAATTCGCATGCTTTATTACACACCGAAAAAAGGGCGTGCCGTGGAAAGGACCCGCGGGGTGGCCGCGGCTCATTTCGCCGGAACCAGCTTCAACACATCCTTCAGCTTTGCATACGAGGTGTAGTGCGCCGGCACCTGCTCGCCGCGCGACCAGGGTTTTGCCAGGTCGGAGTAATGCGGGCTCGTGAAAAGCCCGGACTGGCCCGGCGGGCTCATCAGGGTCATGGTTGAAAGATCGGACATGTCCACCACGATCCGTATCGCGGCCCCACTTATCATCTCGAACGGGTTTTCCCTGTCCCACCACCCGGCGTGTATCGTGAAATCGTCGCCGGCATACATGTACGGGCCGAGGTTCAGGAAGGGAAGGACTTTCCCGAGCGGGTGGCGTATCGTCATCCTGTGTGCGCCGCCCCAATCCCAGCCGTGCGCGTCTCTGCCGTACCTGTCCCTGAGCCCGGTGATCGCGTCTCTCATGCTTTTAACGATCATGTCGTCCCTCGTCTCCCGGGCCGGCGTGACCGTGTTGTCCCAGAACGCATTGCCGGGGTCGTCGAGGTACCTAATCAGCCATTGAAGCGGGATCGATACGTGGAGGTCCTTGTAGAGCTCGTTAATAATTTCCTTTCCGAGATCGTCAGCGAACGTGTTCTCGATCAGTTTCGTAATGAACGCGTTGAAGATGGTTGCCTCGCTGCTGTCGAGGCTGATAAAGCGGTCCCATTTCCCGAGCATCGATACATACTCTTTGAGCGAAGCGTCCCGTGAGCATGCGCGCGAGATGTAGGGCATGAACCGCTTTGCGGTGTAGGACCCGGTGTCGTTCTGCATGGCCGCGATTTCCCTGACCGTGAATTTCTTTTTTGCGCCGGCCATTTCCTCGAACCTGAACGGACGCTCGAACAGGAAGAACGCGGTGCCGTAATAATTCCCCGGGGCGGGCATCTGGTTGAAGGAAGCAACGTACCCCCGCGCCGGGTTCAGGGCATACGGGTGCTGCTCGAACGGGACAAATCCGGCCCAGTCGTGGGCACCCGTTTCGCCGGGGACGGGGACCGGGTTCTCGCCCGATTTCCGTATCGGGAACGTGGCCATGTACTGGTACCCGATGTTTCCGTCAACGTCAGCGTACCCCACGTGAACGCTCGCACCCCTGACCATGCCGAGCGCTCTCCTGAAATCGCCGAAGCTTCTTCCCCGGTTGGCGGTGAGAAGGCCATCAAGGGTGCCGTCCCGGCCCAGGAGCCCCGGCCAGAGAAGGGTGCAGTTCTCCGGCATTCCGTTCATGATGCCCGATATGACGGGGCCGTGCCTGGATATTTTGACCCTGATTTTTTCCTCTTTGAACGTACTGCCCGATTTAATTTTTATTGTTTCTTCGATTATCGTGAATTTACGATAACCGGTCTCCGTGAGATACTGGTCGGGGTCGGCGGGGTTGAGCTTTTCAACAAAAAAATCCGTGTTGTCGCCGTTGCCGACAGTTATGCTCCACGCGTACTTCCCGTTAAACCCGACCGCGTGCACGCCGGGCAGCCCGGCAATGGACCCTCCGATCACGTCATAGGTCCTGCTTTTCAGGTGAACCAGGTAAAAGAGCGAGGGGATCACGGCCTCGAGGTCCGGGCTGCCGGTGAAAACGGGTTTGCCCGTGGTGGTCCTGGATCCGGCAAAGACCATCCAGTTGCTCGCCCGCATCCTGAGGGGCACCGGGCAGGACAGGTCCTCGACGCTCACGATCGGGGAGCGGTCCCTGGAGGCGCGTTCCGGGATGGCTTTACCCGCGATCGTTTCCGCCCCGGGACCGTTCGTGCCCGACACCATGGGCGCGCCGGCCGGGGTCCAGGGGAGGAGCCTGTTCAGCATGTCCCGCCCCCGGTGCGAATCTATCATGGTGAGCAGGGGTTTAATGGCGCGGGGCGCGTTGAGCCGGTATGACATGAGGAGTGCGCCCACGACGCAGTCGGCGGGTTTCCACTCGACCGGTTTTGCGCCGAGTATCACGTATTCCCTGGGCAGGCGTTTCACGGTTCTAATGTACTCGTTCACCCCGGCCGTGTATGCGTCAACGGCTGTTTTCGTTTCCGGGGTCAGGTTCCCGTATTCCTCCTCCGCGGCGCGGTAGAAGCCGAGGGTCTTGAAATACCGGTCTGTCTTGACCGTTGTTTCTCCGAAAAGCATGGAGAGCTCGCCCCTGCCCGCGAGGCGCGTCGTGTCCATCTGGAACATACGCTCCCGGGCCGTTATGTATCCCTGGGCGAAGAAAAGGTCCCAGTCGTTTCCGGCGACAATGTGCGGGATACCCCTGTCGTCCGTCCTGACCTCGACCTCCCCCTTGAGGCCCGAGATGTTCAGGGTGCCGTTGTAATCAGGCACCGCCAGCCTGAAGAATATGTAGATGGATACAATCAAGAGGGCCAGTATTGCGAATATCACGACTGATGATATGACTGCGATGCGTTTGATCTTATCTGACATGGCTGCCTCCGCTTTTAACTATGAGAGTTGCCGTGACCGGGCGGGCATATATAGTACTCTGGTATGCTTTTTATCATGCGTTTCCCGGGGCCTGTCCACCACTTTTTACGCCACGGGGCGTTGCGGACTTCATGGACGCACCGGCGGGCAGGGCGGGACCCGCATATGACGGGATACCGGCTTTCCCCCGTATAAATAGTATTTGATTATTCCACGGAGCAGTGCGATGATAACGCAGTGGTGAAGTTTCGAACGGTAAAATGCCTGTTCTATTCCGGCTTTTTTCGCATCACGGCAGATCGTGAATCAAGCCTTGTACAGGGAGGGTTATATGGCTGAAATAAGAAACCGCAGGCGTGGCCCTGATACCATGGTCAGGATGATCACGCTCTTCAGCATCGGTTCGTGGCTGCTGATTTTCATTGCGCTCCTCGTTTACCAGCTGGTGCACCCGTTGACCGGCAGTTACAGTTCGGTACGGATGAACCTGACCGGCTTCAGCGCCGGCATCATCCTGGCCAGGGTGCTTCTTGCAGCGAACGTCCTGCTCTGTGTCTGGGGCATGGTGATGAACATTATGAGGAACAAGAGGAAATCAGACAGGTTCCGCGTTTCGCTGCTTATATCTGCCGTCATTTCCCTCGCGGGATTGATACTGATGATAGTTCTGTTGTAGGCGGCGGGCCGGACCCGGTCATTTCTTTATAAGGCTCGATACGGCATCCGTCTCCCCGATCCCGAACATGCCGGAACCCCGGAGGACACCGCTTGCGCCGGCGTCCTTTTTAAACGCGGCGATAACCATCTGCCCCGTGCCGATGGTGCGGGGGACCGGGGGGAGGATATAGTGGACGCCGGGACAGCCCTTTTCCTCGTCCCGGAAATGCACGCTGTAACAGAACGATATGTTTTTACCGGCAAACGCGCCTTTCAGCATCCACTCCGGAGCAAGCCGGTATTCGCAGGCTGTTTTGCAGGTCTCACGCCTTGATGATGCCATTGTGACTTGTGCGATCATTACCAGGTCCGCTTCATTGATTATGGCAGCCATATCCATTTGATACGCCTTGTGGGCCGGTAGTGATACGGGCAGGAGTATCAGCGCAAGCAACAACGGTCTTTTCATGGTCCCTCCGGGCAGGGTTGCTGGTGTCGGTATTTATTTTGATACAGCCTGCTGACGACAGCCTACCAACCGCCGCCTCCACCGCCTCCACCGCCGCCGCCGGAACACCCTCCGCCTCCTGAACCGCCGCCGGTGCCGGAAAAACCGCCCGCTCCGAAGCCGCTGCCCGTACCGGGCAGGATGGCCGACTCCGGGTTCAAGGAGTATAGTGACGACTCTATGGCACCGGTGGTGGCTAAGAATGCATCGAATCCGTTAAACAATGCGAGGGACTGTGACGTATCAACAATATCGTTGTATTTTTCAATCCATGTTTGGCCCGTACCCAGGGCAATTGCATAGGTGATGTGTCTGGTTATGAGGCGCATGTCATTCATCCTGTCGTCATTCAATGATGACAGGAAGTGCTTGTAGCCTTCTATACTGTCCATCTGGCGACGTCCGGCGGCACTCGGGGCTTTTACCAGGTATTCGAACAGATACCAAAGGGGCACCATGGCCGCTACGGCGGCAAGGATTAGCAGCGAAATCCTCGTGATATAAAGGTAACATGCTGCGGTAAAAATAAGGATTGACAGTATGGCCAGCAGACCGTTGACGGAGAACTCTGCAAACGTGCGCAACGATCCTTCCCGGAAAAAAATCGTTGAGGATGCGAGCCACTTCCTTGCCAGGTACAGCATGATAAAAAAAATGATAATCAGCCAGCCGCAGATGAGCAGGGAGGGCGTAAACCCGATGCGGGCCGAATGAGAAATGGTGGCTGCAAATAATGTGGCAGCCCCAAAGAAGATGTCGGGTATAAGGTATTTCCTGTTCAGGCTGAAATAATTATTATTGTATGAATCCTCAAGGGTCGCCCTGAAATTTTCAACAGCCGTGTTAATTATTTTCGAATTTTTTTCATCCAGTTTTACTATGGGGTGTTTGCGGAACAGGTTGTGAAACAACACTCTCTCATCCCTGGTCATGCCGGTTTTGCTGTTCTCGGACCTGGTAAGTATAATCATGTCGCCGTCGCGGGATATGATTATTTTTTTCTTCACCGCGAGGTCCAGCAGCGCGGATACGAGACATTTGTCGTCGTAACACATTCTCATGATATACCGTGCCGCGGCGGGGGATATGCCGTCAGGGGGATCGGGTTGATCGACGATTTTCTTTCGTGCCGGGTCTCGTCCGACCAGTGCCCACACAATGCAGTTATACAGAAAGAAGAAAACAAGTCCTCCCAGCGCAACCATGGTTCCGGTTTCATGCAAGCCGAAATTCAAATACTCTTCAAACAGTCCCGTTAACGCCACGTGGCCTTTGGGGAAACCGATTGCAATCGTGAAGCCTTCTCCGATGTCCAGCGGGCGGGTACAGATAAAATGAAAAATTCCCTTGTTATCATAGGTGAATGTGTATGATTTCTCCTGCGAGCCGACCGGTCCGGAATAGGCCAGGCCTTTCACCTCAGCGGACTTTATATTGCGGGGAAGTTTGATGGAGCATTCAACATGTTTCATGGGGAATTCCCAGTAATTACCCGTTACATTCCAGTATAACTCGTCATGGTCAGTGAAGAAGCCGATCTGCCTTCCCATCGTGTATGATATCTCGTATTCGTGCAGGCCGATATCTACCAGTTTGTTTTGATTCCCTATATAAATGCGTACTCCATTGTCAATCCGCTTGGTAAAATAGCCGGCTCTGTCCCCGTCGCACACAATGCTGTTGATGAAGAATGGCGCCGTGGTGACAGGGTGGCTTCCGTCCTTGCCGGCAAGGATGATGTCCCTGTAAATCCCATGCACAATTTTTCGATTAAATGCAAACACCTTGATCCGCTCCGTGACCGATATGATGCCCTCCGGTTGGATCGTTATATTGCTTGAGAATGATATGATCTCCTCTTTATCCAACTCGGATGAAAATGAAGTGCCGGCAGCGGCAGCAACAATAATCAGGAAAAAAAGCATCATGACTTTTTTCATGGGCTATCGACCTTGCGTGAAATGCAGACCCGGGTGTTTATCTGAAAAGCAGCATGAAACCATGCAACTGACTGCCTGAACCGTGAAAGTTGGGCGCGCGAACGGTTCTTAAATCGTCATATGTTTATATCAATTACGGACATTGTCCAGCATTTTATGCAGGATCTGATTTAGCATGCCGGCATATTGATTTTTGATCCGGCCTGTCAGCATCAGAATAGATATTGACTTTTTCCCCGCGGCCCGGAATGTATTATTCACGAGCAGGGACCGAGCGGCGCCCCTCCGGTCAGCAGGGCGCCCGGTACCCGGAAACATCCCGATGGTGAGACATGTCCATGAAATCGTCCAGTATAATGAAACTTTCTGCCGCCGCGGTCATGATTCTCCTCGTGGCCGGCGTTCCCGGGTCCCGGGCCGAAGCGGGGGCCGGCGCCGTATCGGTGGCCTCCCTGGATACGCCCGTATCCCTTGCGGGCGGGTGGAAGGTCATGATCGGCGATGACGCGAGATTCGCGGCGCCGGAGTACAACGACGCGTCGTGGGACACGGTCTCACTGCCCGGGAGCATCATGCCCTACATTCTCGCACACTCCGGCGGCCTGGCGAGGACGGAGGGGGTCGTCTGGCTGCGGAAGACGGTCCGCATCGATGGCGCTCTTCAGGATAAGGCCCTGGGCCTGAAGCTCGGGAGGATCGGCAACGCGGACGAGACCTACCTGAACGGGACCATGGTCGGCGCCACGGGCTCGTTCCCGCCGGACGCGCACTCCATGTGGAACCATCCGCGCAATTACACGGCGCGCGGGGACTTCATCCGTTACGGCGCGGACAACGTCATAGCCATACGGGTGTCCTATTACCTGTTCTGCGAAGTGCTCGGGACCATGGCGATCACGAGCGCAACGGAATGGAAGTCGGGCAAGGCCTGGGACACCTTTCTTCTCATCGACCTGTCCTACTTCATCATTGCCATGGGGTTCACGCTCCTGTTTATCTCGATCTTTTTCTTCATCACGAGGCCGGACGCGCAGGACCACCTGTTCTATTGCCTCCAGCTCCTCTGTGGCCTCGTGATGGTACTCGAACTGTGCACGTACTGGAACCTCTACGGGTCCCTCCTGAACAGGTTCCGGGTCCTGGGCATCGGGTGGGCGGCGGTGAACGTGGCGCACCCGATCTTCCTTCACCGCATCTACGACCTGAAGCGCAAGCGGGTGGAGACGGTCCTCTGGCTCTACCTTGCCGTGGTGGTGCTGCTTTCGGTGGTGCTGGTCGATACTGCCAATCTGCGCGTCAACGCCGTCATCATGATCGCGGTCACGTACCTTATCGGGCCGTACAATATCTCGTGCCATATCTCCGCCCTCCGGAAGAAGCATCCGTACGCGAAACAGTTCAGCTTTTTTGGCATCATCGTCGTCATAGCCGCCCTGCACGACGGCGCGCTCTATTTAATGAAGGTGCTCGACACGGACCAGAACGTGCTCGGGAGCTGGTTCCAGTACATGATGTTCCCCTACGCGGCCGCGGGCCTGTACGTGGGCACGGCGCTGGTGCTGGTGGCGCGGTACGCAAGGATCATGGACGAGATCGTCGACCTCAATACCAGCCTGGAAAACTTCATCATCGAGAACGCCCTGCTGAACGAGCGCATCCAGGAATCGAGCGCGTCCCCGAAACGGTCGTATCCGGTCATCTCGGACATGGCGGAAGAGAAGATCCAGAAGGTGGTCAGCTATATCCATGAAAACTACACCTTCGACATTTCCCGGGAAGGGCTGGCCGCGACCGTGGATGTGCATCCGGACAGCCTGGGAAAGCTGTTCAAGTCCTTTACCAGTAAAAAGCTCGGAGACTATATCAACGAGTTGAGGGTCAGGGACGCGGCGGCAAAGCTCATCGAAACCGACGATACCATCATAAACATCGCTTTCGCGGTAGGGTTTGACAGCCTGCGGACCTTTAACCGCGTGTTCCCCAGGTATTTCGGCATGACCGCGGAGAAATACCGGAAGCAAAACAGGAAGTAACGAATCTTCGTTAACCCGGTTCTCGCCTCTTTTTACCCGCTCTGTACCGCGATACGCATGCACTCGCCAAAAAAAGATCGTGCTTGTTTTTGCACCCGGGCTTCGGCCGCTTCCGGATCTGTAAAAGAGTAATCCCGCGACATTTTAAGATCGATCTCCCCTTGGCAAGACAACCGGACGGTTTTTATGTTATATATGTTACATACCGGCTGGATGGTTTTTAAACGCCGGTCGCTACAAACGGTATTCAAGGAGGATGTTATGAAAAAGATGTTCGCCATAATGATCGGGTTGATGCTCATTACCTCTGCCGCGTTTGCCGGGGGAAGCTCCTCCAGCGTGCCGACCCGCTATCCCGTTGTTCTCATTCACGGCATAGCAATGAGCGATATAAACATTCTCGGCGTCGACTACTTCTACGGCGTCAAAAGCGCCCTGGAGGACGAGGGCTATACCGTATATGTAACGAAGCAGGACTGCTTCAACAGCACCGCGAGCCGCGCGCAGGAAGTGTTCAACGAGCTTCTCTATATTAAAGCGACACATCCTTCCTATACAAAGTTCAACATCGTGGCGCATTCCCAGGGCGCGCTGGATGCCCGGTACCTCGTTTCGAACATCTCGGCCGTGGTAAACGGCAGGGTGGTAAGGGGCGCGGACCTGGTGGCCTCCATAACCAGCATCTCGGGCGTACACCGGGGATCGCCGGTTGCCGACGCCGTCCTCGGGATCCTGCCGTCCGGCGCGAGCCGCGACATTGTCGCGGGCATTGTAAATCTTTTCTATAAGGTTTTCTTTAAGAATGAGAGCCCCAATGCCGAGGCCGCGATCATCAACCTCTCGACCAGATTCATGGCGAATACCTTCAATCCCAACGTGAAAGACGTTGCCGGGATCTACTACCAGAGCTACGCGGGAAGGATCAAGACCTTCACCCCCACGGCGATCGTATCGACGCCGCTCAACCTGTACATCAGCTCGATTGACGGGCCCAATGACTGCATGGTTTCCGTCAACAGCGCGAAGTGGGGAAATTTCCGCGGCGAGCTGACCGGATCATGGTGGTGCGGCGGCCTTGACCATTTCATGGAAATCGGCCACCTGTTCGGGATCACACCGGGGTTCAACGCTCCCGATTTCTATGTCGGCGTTGCGAAGGATCTGCAGAAGCGCGGGTTCTGAACGACCTGACCGGCCGGGAAAGCCGGTCCCGGATCGGGCGTGACATCAAAAGGCCGGGGCTTTGCCGCCCTGGCCTTGTTGCGTCAGGAAGGAGCTCTCGCGGGAAAACACCGGCGCGAGCGCCGCGCCGGTGCGGGCCGGGCCTTACCTGATCCGCTCGAGCTGCCGCTTGAGCTTTTTCTGTTCGCCTTTCAGCCGGTAGCGGGTCAGCATCGAGAGGGCCGTGTCCGCGTGCAGCGCGGCCTGTTTTTTGTTTCCCGTTTTATGGTAGGTTTTCGCCAGCACGGCGTTCAGCATCATGATATCGCCTGGCGCCGCGATCCCTGACTTCAGTCCCTGCTCGAGAACGGCCGCCGCCTCGCCATATTTTTTCGCGGACAGGAGTGCGTCTCCCTTCATCAGGAGGAACGTCGCGTCATCCGGAAGTTTTTCGATGGCCCGGTCCATGGAGGGGATGAGACCGGCAAGGTCGATGAGGTCCGGGTCAAACTGCCAGAGCCGGTAGGCCATGGCGAGCTGGAACGGGCCCGCGCTCCCGGCAGCCTTGAGCTCGCCCAGCGCCTTCTTCGGGTCCGCGTAGAGCAGGTCCGCCCAGGCGATCATGCCGCGCATCTCGTCACCCCCCATCCGGGGGTCCGCTTCGCGATAGACCGAGACGGCCCCGGTCTTCCGGTTGTACCTGAGCCAGCGGGAAAGCCCCGCATACATCGGCGCGGAGGAAAAATAGATGTCGCCCGTCGCCGGGACGAGCACCATTGACTGCACGGTCTCGTAGTTGTTGACGGTGAACTTCCCGCTAATGTCCCGGTAGCCGTAATAGTCGGTGCTGCGCAGCAGCGCCGTCATGTCGTCTACGCTCCTGACCAGGGGAAGCCTCTCACCGACCGTTTCCGTCCTGTTCACGTTGTAGTCCCCGCCCGAGTCCTCGAGCGTCTTGTATTTCATGTTCATGTCCTCGAAGAGGAACCGGTTTTCCACGAACACGCCGGCCCCGGACAGGGGGCTTTTCCTGATCTCGCCGCCGGCGATGTTGTAAATGACGCCGCTTTTGTCCGGGGCGCTGGCTACGGTGAAGAACCAGCCCTGGTCGCTCGCGTAACCCTTCATCAGGGCATCGACCTCCTCCAGGCTCGCGGCCGACCCGAGGAGGTCCCTGATCTTGTATCCCACCGGCATGACCGGCTTTTTGTAGTCCTCCGCCATGAAGCTCAGGTTGAGCGTGATCGAGATACCCGCCTCGTTCATGCCGCTCAGGGCCGGCAGGTAGCCGACGATGCCGACGAGCGTGTACCCGCGCTTCCCTGCGGGCCGGTAATCCACCACAAGGGGATAGCGGCCCAGTGTCGTGGGAGGAAAATCGAGGTTGCGGCCGTGAATGACCGTACCGCCGCCCGTGGCTATGCCCGAGGTGCAGCCCAGGCTCCCCACAATGTCGGAGATGAACAGGGTCCGGATGATGTAATCATACTCGAGGCCGGTGGCGTCGGCAAAGCCGCGCAGCTCATCCCGGTAGTCCCGGGGGATCGTTTTCCCTTTTTTCGACGCCACGTGGTTGTACACGAGCCGCGCCAGGGGCCGCAGGATCGGCGGGACCATGCTGAAAAACGCCTTCACCGACCGGTCCATGTCGGAGTAGGCTGTCTTGACCTCGTCCTTCATGAGCGTGCCGTACTGGAAGCCCATGTCATAGTAGCTGCCGGACAGCTTCAGGAAGGGGACGCCCAAGCGGTACTCAAGGGTAGCGGGGCCGTAGCTCCGCGCCCCGCGGTCCGCGGCGTCCAGCGCGAGGGGTGCCGCAGCAATGACCGCCGCCATGATCAAAGCCTTTACATGCAGCATCCTGTGGGTCATCCGTTTTTCTCCTGGTGGTATATCCGGCCCGCCGGCAATACGCGGGCCCGCGCTCTGCTGGCGCGGGAACAATAACATCTTGACCTGCCGATCGTCAAATAGTAAATTCGGGCCCAAACATTCATATGATGGTGCCGGGGGCCGGGTGTTACACGCGAGGGAAGGCATGATGGTAAAAAAAGGGCTCAAGCTGAACGAACTGGCATATGACGCCGCGCTCATCCTTTTTCCCCTGCTCCTGGAGTATTATTTCGACCGGATAGCCGCGTTCCGGCCCTGCGGGGTCCCGTTCATTCAGATCTTCCTCGCCTGTGCGATATATTTCCTGCCGCTCCTGATAGGAAAGATGTACGCTATTGATTTCGGCGAGTCGCCCGCCCGGGTACGAACATGCGTCCTCATAATACTCTTCGTCACCCTGTTCTTCGCATATGGAAATTTACTCTATCTTATCATCCCGGTCGCGGACCAGGCCGGTCCGCACGACAGGTTCATCATGGTAACGGCCACGGTATTCCTGGTCATGGGCCCCATCGCCGGTCTCATGTTTACGGGAAAGAACGCTCCCCGGGTGGAGGGGGCATCCACGCAGATGATCGTGTTTCTCATGACCATGGGCATGCTGCCGCTTTTTTTTATGTTCATCTCGGGAGAAGAGGTGTTCGGAAATACCGGGGTTCTCCTTTCGCTCCTCATTATCGCGGGACTGGCTGTCGCGGACGTTCTCCTCATTATTCTTTTATATCTCGGCTACTCGAAATGTAAACAAATGCTGATACGGGCGGGCGCGTACGACACCTGCATATCCATGGTGCGCCTTCTTACGCCGTTCTGCGTCTCGTTCCTGCTCGTGGTTTTTTTCATCAACAGCAGCCGGCTCTTCATGGCGGGAAGGGGAGCGGGCGGACCGGGCCCGATACTCCTCGTGATCCTGTTCTACGTTGTATCGGGTGTGCTGCCCCTGCGGATCATGCTGATGCTGACGCCGCCGGTCAGGCCGATCAACATTTTTATCGGCGTGGCATCGGTGTTGTCCATGGTGCTGGTGGTCGCGCTGAGGTGAGTACCCGGCAGCCATGTGCGTCTGATGCCATAAAAGCTCTCCCGTAATCCCGCGAATTTTTTCCTCCTTCGGGTCCCTTCCGCTGCAGGACGTCCCGGCCGGCGTTTTCCCGATGCATTGTACGGCGAAATATTTTCCTTGAACTTTCTCCCCGGTTGATACGATAGGTATTGCATGGGACTACTCGAGCGCAACATGGCCCTTCTCCGGGAGCGGTTCCCGGGCGTGCATGACCGGGTGGCGGCCGCCGCGGACGACGGCTCCGTCGAGGCGGTGGAGACCGCGGGCGGCGACTTCGTGCCGGCAGTGGTCCGGGACGGGAAGCGGCTCTTTGTGCACAGCAGGTTTGACCCGCGCAAGGAGGCGGAGCGCTTCATCGGCGGTATCGACGCCGGGGAATACGACCTCTTCATCGTGTCCGGCTTCGGTTTCGGCTTTCACGCGGAGGAGCTGCTTGGCCGCATGGGCGGGGACTCGATCCTCCTGGTGATCGAGAAGAGCCCGCTCATGCTCAGGAAGGCGCTCGGGTGCAGGGACCTCTCCGGACTGCTGTCTGACGAGCGGCTCCTGCTCCTCATAGAGCCCACCGAGGACGAGATCGCCGGGGCCCTCAGGGGAAAATCGTCGCGGCGCTCCAGCCTGGTGCTCCACCGGGGCTCCCACCAGACGGAGCCGGACTACTACTCGAACATGCAGGAGATCGCGCGGTCGTACCTCTCCACGAAGGAGGTCAACATCGCGACTCTGGCGAAGTTCGAAAAGGTCTGGGCGTCGAACATCGCGCGCAACATCGGGGCCTTCGTCGCGTCGCCGGGCGCGAACCGGTTCTTCGGGCAGTTCGGCGGCATCCCCGCCATCGTGGTCGCGGCCGGGCCCTCGCTCCACGCGAGCATGGACTTCATACGGCAGAGCCGCGGCCGCGCCGTCATTGTCGCGGTGGACACCTCGTACCGGATACTCATGGCGCAGGGGATCGAGCCGCACTTCTGCATCGTGGTGGACCCCCAGATGATAAACGCCCGCTACTTCGAGGGAAGCCGTCCGGGCCGGACGATACTGGTTGCCGACCCGACGGTGCACCCCTCGGTCTTCCGGCTCTTCAGGGGCCGCGTCGCCATGACGGGCGTCGCGTTCCAGCTCATGAAATGGATCGAGAAGCTCACCGGCGACCGGGGCGAGATAACGCACGGCGGGTCGGTGTCCACCAACGCGTACGATTTCGCGAAGCGGCTGGGGTGTTCGCCCGTGGTGCTCGTCGGCCAGGACCTGGCCTTCACCGGCGGCTACGCGCACGCGCGCGGCTCCTACCTTGACGAGCAGGTGCACCTGCGCACGAACCGCCTCTATACCGCGGAGATGATGAACCGCTTCCAGCTCACGGCCCTGCCGAAGATCTTCGTGAAAGGGATCGCGGGCGGGCGCGTGCACACAAACCAGAAAATGATGATATTCCTCTCCTGGTTCGAGAAGAGGCGCGACCCGGACCTCGTCAACGCGTCGCATGACGGCGCGCTCATACCCGGGGTACGGCACGGCAGGCCCGGCGATATCGCGATGCCCGCGGCCGCGGACATCGACGCCCGTGTCGAGGGGCTGTACGCCGGCGCCTCCACGGGCGCCGGACAGGAAGTGCGGGCGCGGTTCGCGGCCACGCTCGGCCGGATCCGCGAGGAGACCGATTCGCTCGTTCCCGTACTGGAAAAGGCGGTGGGCTTCTCCGACAGCCTTCTTGCGCTCATGGAAGAGAAGAGGCGGGGCGGCGCCGGGGACCGGAGCAAGGTCGACTATTTATTGAAAAAGCTTTCCGAGACCGACCGTATCGTTGAATCGAAAACGAACGCGAAGGACATGATCAGCTTCACGATACAGCGGGTCCTCCACACGGTAACCGAGGGCTATGATATCGACGAGGGCGACGGGGGCCTTGGAAGCGAGGAACTGGTCGCCAAGAGGTCGCGCTACCTGTACCAGGGCCTCCTGGACGGCGCCCGGTTCAACGGAAAAATTTTAGGGAAGATGGCCGCCGTGCTCGGACGGGACGGGGCCTGACGGGGTGCGCCGGGCTTACACCCCCGAGGGAATGAACGTGTCCCCGGCCCGGAATATCAGCTTGAGGGCGGCCATTGGCTCCGGCCGCGACAGCGTAACCGTGTTGTATACGGATTTTTTCAGGTCATACCCGAAACCCGCCCTGAACCCCACTTCGAAGCTCACGGTGGTTGATTCCCCGGTGTGGAAATTGATGCCGATTACGCCGCCCGCCTTGCTATATATGAAGGTATCGAGGATCCTGCTGTCCTTGTTCGAGAACTCGTAGGAGAGGGCGATCTGCGGACCGGCCCATATCCTCATGGTGCGCGAACGCCACAGGCCGAACCCGAAGGTGCTGGCGCAGGTCATGCGGTTGACGCTGAAGCTCACGTTCCTGAAAAGGTACTCCCTGCGCGCGGTGAAGGTGCCGCATTCGACGCTCAGCCGGTAGTTGAAGATCCGGTTCTTCGCCACCGCGGTGTCTATGACCAGGTCCGTGCCGTTGAGCCGGTACACGAGCATGGCGACGGGCGAGGCGAATTTGATGGTTGGGACCGGCAGCGGGACCGGCAGCAGGCTCGGGACCGGCACTTCCTTTTTTCTCATGCTCACGCCGATCGGCCACGCGGGAGCCGCCAGCGCGGTAAGAGCGGCAATGCAGATGATATATATGAAAAGCTTCCTCATGGTTTAATCACTGTTGTTCCGGGTGAATGGTTGATCGTTATCTGTATGTTATGCCCGGAAAACTTATCCGCGGTAATAGAGCACATATTTAACAATATCGTCAAGTATTTTCGGGGATTGTGAACAAAAAGATTTTCATCATATTCCCGATAGGTCCGCAAGCGCTTGCGGACCTATCGGGTGCGGCCGCCCATCCGGGCGGGACTTATTGCCGCTTTCTGAACTCCTCGTCCAGCGCCGCCTGTATCCGGTCAATGTCCGGCGGCAGGGGGATCGGACGGTTCGCGTACCGGGAGTCGACCTCCCTGAGCGCGCCCTCGTGGTACCCCACCTTGAACTCGGAAAACTTTAGCCCGTGAGCGGTGGAGATAACGATGGTGCGGTCCTTTTTCGAGAGCACCCCCTTCTCCACGAGCTTGATGAGCACGGCCAGCGCGACGCCGGTATGCGGGCAGGAGAACATGCCGGTCCGGTCCGCGAGCGCCGCCGCGTTGGCGAGCTCGTCCTCGCTCGCCTGCTCCACGATCCCGTCGAATTCCTTCAGGGTCCGGATCGCCTTCTCCACCGAGACCGGGTCCCCGATCTGGATCGCGGAGGCGAGGGTCTTCTGCGGGACCACGGGATGGAAGTCCGCGAACCCGTTCAGGTACGAGAGGTAAAGCGGGTTCGCATTCTGCGCCTGGGCCAGAACGATCCGCGGTTTTTTATTGATAAGCCCCAGCTCGAGCATCATGTTGAAGCCGCTGCCCAGCGCGGACACGTTCCCCAGGTTCCCGCCGGGGATGATCACCACGTCGGGCACCTCCCAGTCGAACTGCTGCACCATCTCGACCGAGATGGTCTTCTGCCCCTCGATGCGGAGCGAGTTCATGCTGTTGGCAAGGTAGATGGTGTTGTCCTTCGTGATCTCGCGCACGATGCGCATGCACCCGTCGAAGTCGGTGTCAAGCGAGAGCACGATGGCGTTGTTCGCCATGGGCTGGACGAGCTGGGCGGTCGAGATCTTGTTCGCCGGCAGGAACACGATGGAAGGGATGCCCGCGTACGCGGCGTAGGCCGCCAGGGCCGCCGAGGTGTCGCCGGTCGAGGCGCAGGCCACGGCCTTGATGTTCTTCCCCCGCCGTATCATGTCGTTGACAACGGAGACGAGCACGGTCATGCCCAGGTCCTTGAAGGAGCCGGTGTGGCTGTTGCCGCACATCTTGACCCAGAGGTCGCCCATGCCGAGCATTTCGCCAAAGCGCTTCGCCCAGAAGAGGTTCGTGTTGCCCTCGAACATGGAAACGATGTTCCCGTTGTCGATGCCGGGCACCACCCATTCCTTCTTGCTCCAGATGCCGCTCCCGAAGGGCCACTCGGTGGTCCCGGTCCGGCCGTCGAAGAGGCGCTTCCACTCTTTCGCCGAGGTGCGCCGGAGGAGGTCCGGGTCGTGGTAGACCTCCAGGAGGCTGCCGCATTTCTTGCACTGGTACACCACCTCGTCGAGGGGATACTCCTCGCCGCAACCGGCGATGCACCGGAAAACCGCCCTGTATTCGCTCATTTCCGCTCTCCCGCGCTTAAAGAATCCTCGACCCGCATCAGCATAACGTCGCCGCGGACGAAGTCGAGCCGCCTGATCTCGCCGAGCGCGGCGGACATGCCCGCCTCCTCGGCCTCGTGGGTCATGAAGATGAGGGGGACGTACTCGGCGTGGATCTCCCTCTGGATGACCGATGATATGGATATCTGGTGCCTGCCCAGCACGCCGCCGATCTGCGAAAGGATGCCGGGCCGGTCCTCCGTCTGTATACGGAGGTAATACCGGGACAGGCGCCTGCCCGGCTCGATGAAGAGGGCGGCGCCGTCCGTCACCAGCGACGGTCCGCGCCCCGCCTCCTGGAGGGCGATCTGCGCGATGTCGGCCATCACCGCGGAGGCGGTGGGGCCGGCGCCGGCGCCCTTGCCGGTGAAGATCACGGGGCCGGTCATGTCGCAGTCGAACATGATCGAGTTGTACTCCTGCCGCACCGAGGCCAGGTGGTGCCCGGCCGGTATCATGGTGGGATGGACCCGCAGGTCGATCCTGCCGTCCACGCTCTTGGCGATGCCCAGCAGTTTTATCACGTAGCCCATGTCGCGGGCGTAGGAGATGTCGATCCTGTTGATCTGGGTGATCCCCTCGATCGGGATGTCCTTAAACGAGATGGCCTTGTTGAAGGCGATCATCGAGAGGAGGGCGATCTTGTGCCCGGCGTCATACCCCTCGATGTCGAAGGTCGGGTCCGCCTCGGCGAAGCCCTTCTCCTGGGCGTCGCGCAGGGCCTCGTCGAAGGGCAGGTCCTGCTCCTGCATGCGGGTGAGGATGTAGTTGGTGGTCCCGTTCAGGATGCCCATGATGGAGCGGACCCGGTTCCCCACCAGGCCGTGCCGCAGCGAGAGGATGCAGGGAATGCCGCCGCCCACGGACGCCTCGAACCCGAGGCGTCCCGAGCCCGGGGACGCGAATATCTCCGCGCCCTCTTCCGCGAGGAGCTTCTTGTTGGCCGTGACCACGCCCTTGCCGGCCGCAAGCGCGGCCAGGACGATGGATTTCGCCGGCTCGATCCCGCCGATCAGCTCCACGACCACGTCGATGTCGGGGTCCGCGACAACCTGTTTCCAGTCGGCCGTCACCGCGGCGCCCTTCGCGCTTTTTTTCACCAGGTCGGTCCGCAGGTCGCATATCGTTTTTATCCCGAACTCCGCGCCGGTGCGTTGCGCGATCATGCCGGCGTTCTGCTCCAGCAGGCGGTACAGGCCGCCTCCCACGGTGCCGTACCCGACAAGGCCGATGCGTATCTTTTTCATGGTCGGTATCCTTCCAGTTGTATCGTATTTGTATGAAATCGCCTGTTCCATTTGTCAATTGTTAATTTGCGGCTATTTATTCTTGACTTTTTATTATTCGGTGCGTATGCATAACGGATCTCAATCACTTCCGGACAAGGCGGTGTAATCATGAAAAAAATTGCGGTGTTAATTATACTGGTGCCGGTCCTGGCGGCCGGCATGGCGTGCAAAAAAGAGAAGAAGGCCGAGCGCTTCGGCATCGTGAACTTCCTGGCGGGCACGGTGACCATTATCGACGGGGAGAAGAAGGCCCCCGCCAGGGTCGGCGATATTGTCAAAAAGGGCATGGTCATCGAGACCGGCCCCTCGTCCTTCGTGGATATCTATTTCCAGGAGAACGCGGTCAAGATACTTGAAAAGAGCAGCGTCAGGGTCAGCGACCTGGCGGTCGACCTGAAAGACGGGTCGGAGAAGACCGGCTTCAACGTATACCGGGGCAGGGCGTTCATGAAGGTGGCGAAGAAGCTCGCAAAGAACGACAGCTTCAGCGTGACCACGCCCACCGCGACCGCGGGTGTCCGCGGCACCGAGTTCCTGGTTTCCGAGGATAACGGCAAGGGGCTCGTCGTGTGCGTGGACGGCGAGGTGCGGGTGGAGAGCGAGATATCGCCGGACCAGAAAGCTGTCCTGGTCCCGGAGGACAAGGAGGTCGTGGTCGAGAAGGACATGCCGATGACCGTGAAGGACATCTCGGCCGAAAACAGGAGGCTCATCGAGGCCATCAGGAAGGACTTCCGCGAGATGAAGCAGTCCCTGCGCGAGCAGTTCGAGAAGCAGCGCGAGGAGATCCGGAAGATGGTCGAGGACCAGAAGAAGGAGAACAGGGAAATGGTCCAGCAGCAGAAGGACCTGGACAGGAAGAACATCGAGGACCAGAAGGCGGGTGACCGGGCGAACATCGAGGGGATAAAAGGCGACGCCTCCGCCGCCGGCACCGAGGCCCGCGAGGGCGTTGACCGGCAGAAAGCCGAGGCGGGCAGGAACCTCGAAGGCGTCAAGCCGGCAATCGAGAAGTACGACACGAAATACGAATAGTATTCAATATTCTGTCATCGCGAGCGCAGCGAAGCGCCTCGGCTACGCTCGGCAACCGATCGGTCCCTGGGCGACTTGCGCTGAGCCTGCCGAAGCGAGTCGAAGAGTGCTTCGTCGCCCTCATGAATGAGGGCTCCTCGCAATGATATCTGAGAGAGTGCATTCCAGCCATGAAAAACATCGGATTCATCTCAACCCGCATAGCGGGCACTGACGGCGTGAGCCACGAGATCGAGAAGTGGGCGCGGGTGCTGGAGGCGGACGGGTACCGGTGCTTCTACTGCGCCGGGGACGCGGACCGCGCGCCCGAGCTCTGCCGCATCATCGAGGAGGCCCACTTCAGGCATCCGGAGATCGCGCGCATCAACGGGGCCGTGTTCGGGAAGACGCTCCGCACGGAGGAGACGACCCGGCTGATCCACGCCATGACGGCGCACCTCAAGCAGAAGCTCGCCCGCTTTTTGAGCGACTTCGGGATCGACTGCATCATAGCCGAGAACGCGCTCACCATCCCGATGAACGTGCCGCTGGGCATCGCCCTCACGGAGCTGATCGCGGAGACGGGCATCCCGACCGTGGCGCACCACCACGACTTCGCGTGGGAGCGGGAGCGGTTCCTGGTCAACGCCGTGGGCGACTATCTGCAGATGAGCTTCCCGCCCGCGCTCCCGGCGATCCGGCACGTGGTCATCAACTCGCTGGCGCGGGAGTCGCTGGCATACCGCCGGGGCGTCCCCTGCGCGGTCGTGCCCAACACCTTCGACTTTGGCACGCCGCCGGGCCCCGATGACCCGGAAGTCATCGCCCGCGTGAGGAGAGAGGCCGGCGTGGGACCGGGCGAGCTCTTCGTGCTGCAGCCGACGCGGGTCGTGCCGCGGAAGTGCATAGAGCGCTCGATAGACCTGGTGAGCGGGCTCGCGGGCGCGGCACGCCGGCTCGTGATATCGCACCCGTCGGGCGACGAGGGGGAGGACTATCTGCGGCGCCTGCAGGAGTATGCCGACATGCGGAAGGTGCGCCTGGTTTTCATAGAAGGGAGCGTGTCGCCGGACCGCTCCGCATCGAACGGCAGGCCCTACACGATCGGCGACGTGTACCGGGCCGCGGACCTGGTCACCTACCCCTCCGCGTACGAGGGGTTCGGGAACGCGCTCCTGGAGGCGGTTTACTTCCGGAAGCCGCTCGTGGTCAACCGCTACCCGGTCTTCATCGCGGACATCGAGCCGCTGGGGTTCGACCTCTGCCTGATCGACGGCTTTATCACCGGGGGCACGATCCGGAGGATAGAGGAGACGCTGGCCGACACGGAGAAGCTCCGGCTGATGGCGGACCGGAACTTCGGGATAGCGGCGAAGCATTTTTCGTTCGAGAAGCTGGACGAGCTGCTGCAAAGCGTGATGGAAGACCTTACACGTCTATCTCCCGCATGACGAGCATGGCCGTGGCCTCGTCCTCGGGCCGCACGCGCCAGATCACGCCGTCCGCGCCCGCGATGAGGCTCCGCGCCTGGAGAAAGCTCCGGTACTCCGACGGCACGCCGCACACCTTCACGATCACCGCGCCGGAGAGCGCGGCCAGCCGCACGTAGATATCATTGTCGCGCCTGAACTTTTCCTCCACCGTCTCCTCCTTGCGCGGCGAAAAGGTGGGGGAGAAGATGATCTTCGCGCCGTGCTCCTTCATAAAGTGGAAGCCAGCGTCGTCGAACACGTCCGCGCAGATGAGCACGCCGAAGACCACGCCGTCCGACTCGAACACGCGCCAGGAATCCCCCGGCGTGATTTTGCCCTCTTCGGCGAAAAAGAGCCGTTTCTTCCGGTAGCTGCCGAGGAGCTGGCCCCGGTCGAACACGAAGGAGGTATTGTGCAGAACGCCTTCGCCGAGCTCGGGCATGGTGCCGCCGACCACCACGCAGGAGAGCTCGCGCGAGAGGACCTCCAGGCGCCGGAGCTGGCGGGCCTGGTTGTGCGGCGTCTGGCCGTGGTTGCCCAGCCGCTGGTTCACGAAAAAGTATTCGGGGAAGCAGACGAAGTGGGGCGCGAAGCGCCGCATCTTCTCCGCGTCGGCGTGGGTGACGGGGACGCCAAGGGGGAGCTGGCAGAGTATGACGCGGCGTTTCATGCAAACAGGGTGGGGCACCTGCCGGTATAATGCAAGTATTTTCTGCGAAGCAAAAGCACCGGTACAGGGGAGGGGAGCCGCCCGGGGCGGATACGGCTATTCCGCTTTGCGGATATTTTTATAGTTGTTCTTTAACAGTTCAATGCCGGAAAAGGTAACCGTGCGGCCGGTACCTAATCGTCTCAGACAGCAGGGCCGCGGATGGAAAAATCGCGAATGCCGGGGAACGCCCGGGCGTTAAACAAGTTTATCGATCTCCCTGGCCATATCCCTGATTCTGCATACGGTCCGCCAGTTGCGGTCGGTCATCGGGACCCCGAGAAGCTTTTCGCTGTTTGCGGCCAGCCTGGACCTGCCGATACCGTCGGGAGCGTTTAAATAAAATACTTTTCCTTTCAATTGGAATCGCTCGTTTTTTTCCCTGAGGGCTTCAAGTTTTTTCAGGTCAGGGCCTGCCGGCTTTGCCCCGAGGAAGCCTACATGCAACGATTCGGGTTTCGATTCCGATTCGGGAAATGGATTTTTCGAAATCGCTTCTTCCAGTTCCCCGAGTCCCAGAATCTGTATGTGCGGATCAAATCCGTACGTTTCTTTTATCTTGGCGCTGATGCCGGCAGCCATGCGGCCGGTGTCGATTACGCCGCAGGTAAATACCACGTTACCGCTCTGGATATAGGTCCTGATGTTTCCGAGGCCGAATTGCTGCAGGAGGACGACAAGCTCTTTCATGGGCAGGGTGTTTTTCCCGCCAACATTGATGCCTCGGAAAAGCGCGATATACGTTTTCAATTATGGCATCCTTCCGGACTAGTAGTTTCGGTTCATCACTGCGGTTCGTCACGCAGCTCGAAAAATTCCCTGTCTGTATCATCCAGGAAACCGGGCGCATCAAAGGAAGTATTATTCGCGATAACGACAGACGCGATCTTTCGCGAAGGATAGATGCGCATCTCGCAATGAAATCCGCCGCCGCCGCCTTCCTTGTAGTAATACGTCGTTTTGCCGGTTGACTTGATGTGCCAGCCGGGGCTCATCCCGATTAAATCTCCGTCATTGTTCCTTTGCTGTTCATAGAACAATCTCCTGCCTTCTTTCGAGAATAAAACAGATTCCTCCTGTAATTGGTCTTGGAGGAACACGCCTATCGAGCGAGCGGACGAAACCATGCCGCCGAAAGACGGGCCGTTCAGATAATGGTCCCGGATGCGAAGCCAGCCGCCTTCATAGTCCCCGAAATATTTCGCATCCATCACAAGGGATTTAAACAGGTTAAGGAATGAATATTTTTTCAAATAGCCTTTTGCGTGATTGGAGCCTGATGGAATTCTGCAATCAATCTCTTGAGGAGATAATCCGAGCCTTCGAAATATGTTATCCCGCATGTATGCTTTAAAGCCGGTCCCGCCGGCTTTTTCTATAATTTTTCCCAGCAGCCAGTAGGAAATATTCGAATACGCATATTTTTTTCCGGGATAGAAATCGAGCTTCGGATTCTCCGCCAGGATATTGTTAAGAGCCAGGTCTTCGTCAAACGAGGGATCTTCCCCGGCTAAATGGACCCATCGCAAGGGGATGGGATCGGGTATGCCTGACGTCTGGGACAGCAACTGCCGGATGGTGATTTTTTCGCTGTAGGGGATGTCCGGTATATAATTCGAAACCGGATCGTCCAGAGAAAGTTTTTTATTGTCAGCCAGCTGGATCACGGCAGCAGCGGTGAACGTCTTGGTCATCGAATAGATCATCATGGTGGTTTCCGGTTCCACCGGCCTGTTTCCTTTTATATCCGCCAATCCGCCGCTATAGTTGAACAGAATCGATTCTGGCGATACAACAATATATTGCAGGCCGGGAAAGTCATTTGATGCCAAACGCTTTGCAATGAAGTCCCGGATTCTTACATCCCTGTTCTGGATATCATGGTTCATAGAAGACCCGCAGCTTTGAGTTAATAAAATTGGTATAAGCAATGCAATGAGTTGTTTAATAGTATTTTTCATGTGTATTATCTTTTTATTTACAATAAGCCGCGCCGCAGCCCGCGAAGAGGGCGAGCGGAGCGGTTATGCTATGGTGTGTGCAGGGTTCGCACGGTAACTGTTATAATTATATTTTAATATAAACAAATGATAATGTAATCAATATTAATGATATAAAATAATTAATTGAAATTGTAGAAATCAAAATTGCATACTTATATTTACTTGATTTATCTTTCCAAAGATTATCATTATTAATTACAAATACTGATATAATAAATAATATTACAGCAAAGAATAAGGCACATATATTCATGATTAAGTAGCAAAGAGGATAATTATTAAATAATAGTAATAAAATTAAAGGCAGTAAATTAAAAACAAAAAACATCGAAAGGGTTAACCCATAAGATACACTTCTATAATTATCATTATTTGCAAAAAATATACTTTTAATTTTAAATATTTCAGAATATTTTTCATGTACTGATTCATAAATTTCTTTAATTTGATTTTGATTATCTTTGGCAGCATTATGCTCACGTACATACATTACGAAGAATGATATATTTATAAAATAAATAAGTATAGATACGAAAGGTATATAGATATTGTTATTAATAATTAAGAAATATAATGAACCTATATAAGCAATATTTGCTGCGATATAGAATTGCAGATATGAAACTCTCGCATTCCAGGATCTATCTATATATGAACAGTGACGGTATTCGCCTGACAGTCACCTAGAAAAATAATGGTGGTCAAAGTTCCTCTGAAAGATATAATGATTTTACCACAAAACTTTATATCAGGAGGAGAGCAATGACCACCA